>TARA_B100000674_G_scaffold82691_1_pt1 | contig 22756 bp, 18 predicted proteins | sample TARA_B100000674 | Tara Oceans TARA_B100000674 (sample SAMEA2622759) | marine metagenome | biome: marine biome (ENVO:00000447); feature: surface water layer (ENVO:00002042); material: "saline water (ENVO:00002010), including plankton (ENVO:xxxxxxxx)" | depth 5 m
CTCAGCTAATTGCTCGCCAATGGGGGAAGGCTCTTGGGCCAGCAATCCAGTTTCGAGGGAGGACAGGATGAGTGCGGTCAATCCAAAGGCTCGAAACAGCTGGCTTGTCTCAGACATTCAAAGGGGGGGCAGGGCTTAAAGTTTTCTGTTGTTTTGCAAAAGACTCAATTCCATAGAAACAAGCCTTCGGGTCAATCCAATAACGTGGGCAAATATCGGGCTTCAAAGAACCTTGGTTTCGGATGTCTTTGTTTGGTGAACGCCATTGCTTGGATAGTTACATTCATTGAATCGTCGAGCTCATTTAAAAACCTCGGTTTTTGCCCCCGTGGGCAAAGGATTGCATCAAAGTAGCGCCGTTTGGCCGATCTTGTCCAGTTTGCCGTTTCCGCGTTACTGGAAGACGTCGCGGCGGAGCTGAGTCATTTCCCTTTAGCACGCTCCCAAAGCCGAGCCGCTTTACCCGAGGCAAAGCAATTCAAGGGAGGGAAAGCCTCAGGGTTGTTTTGTCGGTAGGACCGGGTCCAAGTTTGTCCACCAATACCCATTTGTCATCCAAATTTATTTCTTTGATAGTGTATCTTCTGCCATTGAATTCCAGTACTTTTCCGGTGTCCTTGTCGGAAAGGGTGGTTGGCTCGTTCGCCCCCTCGAGTCCATAGGTCATCTTGATTTCAATTTCGCCAGCGTAAACCATATCCATCATGCTGTTTATCTCAAAGGTTTTTCCACCCATCCTAAAGTCCTTTACCATAGCCCGACCGACCGACCGTACTCCTCCGGACTTTTTATCCCTAACCTGCTGAACGGTAAAGTAAGTGACCTGCAAAAGTTTGTTTTCATCCTCCTCCGTGGTACGGATGAGGGATGAGGTACCCGGTTTGCCGGTCTGGTTTTCCCGGTAGGGAATGCCGATTTCCATTCGGTTGCGTTTGTTTTGTCGCCTTTGGGATACGAGGGGGTCAAGATCATCGAAAATCGGCACTTTTCCGATCCATCCCGACATTTTAAAGCGGTAGGGCTTGTTGTCGATGGCGTCGAGCGACAAGCCAAACTCCTCGGTCTTCTCCGTGACCACTACCTCCTTCTTTGGCAAGGTGGTGGTCAAGTTTCCGTCAATTAGATAGATGACTGGTGGGGTAAAAAGGTCGTAAATCGAGTCTTCCATCTCGTCGCTGGGTTTGGTCCAGCGAGCCCTGTCGGCCTTGGTTTCATTCCCGTCCGATGGAGGCAGCGGCAGTGCTTGATAGAGGGAAAGAAACCATTCTTCGGGATCAAACTCGTCTATGGTAGAGTCGAACAGCAGGACGCGACTGCCATGTATGGAGTCAAGTTGAGCCAACGAAACAAGGGCCCTCCCCTCATCCGACTGTATGGCTAATTCGACCCTCGTCTTCTTCCAGTCGCGGTCAAGGGTCAGATCGTCGTTGATCATGAGGGTGCCGATAATCTTCTTCGACCCGTCGTATGTAAGGGCATAGGTACCCCTTCTTTCCAGAACGATTCCCTTGATCGGAATGGTCTCGGAAATGCTTTCGTCCTCCTTGGAAACGAAGGTGACGGATTGGCCGGGCATCAGCCCATTCTCCTTGCCAAGCTCCAAAGTGACGTTTCCTGCGTCGTCGGTATCGAAATAAAAGGAGCTGTCCGAGCCGCTCCAACCGCCTCGCTCGACTTCTTCTCCGGACAAGAGGCCCACTAAAACGGACACAATGACCGCGAGGACACTTAGCAAAAGCACTATCTTGTCGTAATGGGACTTAAGTATCCTCACGTTTCTCCAAATTACTCGATTAGGGTTTCAGTGAGGGCTCCGTGTCCGGATGCTTCGAGAAAATCCCTCAGGCTTTGATCGTCGGCCTCGACGTTTTCGAGGATACCTGTGAAAAAGGCCTCGGCGTCGCGATCAACGCCGGTTACGTATTCGATTAGGAAGGTAAATTTGGAACGCACGTCCTGGACGATCGGCAGCTCCGAGCTCTCGGGGCTGGAATTCCCGAACGCCGGATCGCCTAAATCGGGAGAAAAGGCAGTCGAGGTATCATCCGTGTCACGCTCCACCACTAGCTTGCGCAGAAGATAAGGCGGTCTCAGGGAATTAAGGAAGGTCCTGGCATGGGAGGTAATTCCCACGAACTGGATTTCGAAGCACGTGCTGTCGAGGATGCCATGCGTCTTGAGTAGGCTGGCCTTGCGGTCGTCGAGCTCCAAAAGGTCATCCCCAATGTTACCCTCGTCCGTCTCTCCGACCGGTTCGCGGTGAATGTAGGCAAGCCGGAGAGGGTAGTCCTTGGTCGCAGATTCCGAAACGAAACCGACCAGTTGCTTGATGATCTCAATTTGAACCCCCAAGAGCTGGGCTTCCTCGGAGCTAAAGTTGGGCCAGTTCCCATCATAGGACTTGAGCCCGAATCCAAACTCCTCAGCCGGTTGACTGGGGGTGTCCAGAAAGGGGGTGGCGGGTCCACCCTGACTGCCTCCGGGCAGTACTACGTTCTTGGACCGGCAAAGTTCCCGCAACTGCGTATACTGGCGAATGAGGGAGGAGTTGATCGACTCCGGGGATTTTTTCTTCCAAGTCTTGGAAAGGTTGTTTTCGGAGGCCAAAACCTGTCCCCACAGCCTATTCTGGGCTCGCTCCAAGGCGGCCAGGCGAACCAAGTCCTTCCTTGCCATGTCCAGCTCGTAGTCGAGTCCTTCGAAGGGCATTTTTTCGCTTCTTTGGCTTTTGATTCTCGATTCCGCGTCACTTATTTCGCTTTTCAGGTCTTCGATCTTTCCACTGGTCATTAGGGAGAAGGTCATGAGGACCGAAAAGACCACCAGAGCGGTGAGGAGAACCGAAAAAAAGAGGAGGTTGCTCTTAACGAATTTCATGCCCGATGCTCAATTCAAGATGATTTCAAACTCGAAATAAGTAAAATACCTGTTGAACAAATCCCCCTTGTCCTTGGTCTGGAAAGTCTTCTTGCGAACCTCCTTGATCATCGTCAGTTCGCTCAGGTAGTTCGTGAGGGCGGTTTGCTTGGCGCTGTTGAGCTGAATCAGGTTGTCCCTAAGGTCTCCCTGGCTTTCGGTCTTGGGGTCTACGGTTGGTCGGACAAGGTATCTACCGGAGAGCCGTAGAACGGGTATGGCCAACGCGTTGTTGCGACTTGCCCCTCCCCTGCCAAGCGCTTCCGTGGGGTTGAGGAGCTTGAATTCATCGAACCAGGTATCGGTGACGTTTTCGTGCTCCAGGGCGCTTTGCAGCAAATTAAGCAGATTCTGAAGATTCCAGCAGGTCTTCGCCTGGACCTCGAACGGCTCGTTTCTAACCCTCACCTGTGTGTTCAAATATTGAAGGAATTGGAGGGTATCGTTTTTGCTCTCCAAGCCCTCCAGCTCGTTGTCCAGGGTCTTCGCGGTTCGTTCGATCTCGACAACTTGTTGGTTGAGCTCGGACGACGCGCCCAATCCGAGTATGACTTCGGGGAGAGGTATTAGGGCGAGAATTGCGGCAGATACTAGGAGCAGGGGTTGTTTTCTCTTAAAGTTAAGGTTCGTCAGCTTGCTCGCGGGGAGCAGGTTTATGGTTTTCGTAAGGATGGAGGTTTCCGACCCCGGTTGGGGGAAGATGGAGGCGGCCAAGCCGACCGGTTCGCTAAGCATAAATGGCAGCAGGTTGCGCATTTCCTGACTGACTTGGTCGGAGAGAGTAATCGCTTGCAGGGGATCGAAATAATCAATGTCCAGCCTCTGACTCTGACTAAGGAATTCGGGCAGTTGGTTGAGCAGGGCTCCTCTCCCGGCCAAAAACATTTTGCTGGGGGACTTTCCTTGCTTGAGCCTCTTGTAGGTAACGACCGAGCGGGTAATTTCCTGGCTAAGCCGGGCCAGAAACTGCTTGGAGCATTTTTCCAGCGTCTGTACGCTCGGGTCATCAGCCGAGAAAGCAACCGCTCCAGAGAAATAATTCTTTTTTACCTCTTCCGATTTCTCAAATTGGGCGCCTAGGTTATCGGAAATGTTTTGGGTCAAGGAATTGCCGCCCATTGAAATAGGGCGTATCAGGAAACCAGTCGGATTGATGAACAGCAGGTTGGTTGATTTCGCACCCACGTTCACAACCAAAGTCTCTCCACTGTCCAGCCCGATTCCTGACGCCCTCATGGCATTGTAGTCGAGAACGGGGGCGGGTGTAATTTGAACCGGGGTCAAACCTATTTCCATGACCCTTTCGCAAAAGTCTTCCGCCACCTTGGGCTTGACTGCAAAGGCCAGGATCTCCTGCTCAACCCCATCGTCGTCAATGACCTGGTAGTCCCAGATCAATTCGGTTAGCGGCACGGGCATCTTCTGCATGAGCTCGAAGGCAACGATTTTCTTTTGCTTTTCCTCCTCAACATGCGGAACCCGGATGGTCTTGGTAAGCAAAAGTGATCCCGGGAAGATAAACCTGGCATCCCCCTTGATTCCCTCCCTTTTGCAGAGGTTCTCAAGGCCTTGAATGAAATACTCCAGCCATAGTTCCTCGCTCGAGTAATCGTAGCGAAGGGTTTCCAGCCCCACTTGCTCCAGAACGATTCCGTCGCCTTCGCGAGCAAAAACACCCACGGACACATGGGATATTCCGCAATTTATTATAATTTGCTTCTTTTCGGACACGTCGAGCGTATCAATGTTTCCAGTAAGACGTAATCACCGGCCGGCATCCGCCTTGGGCTTCACCACCGTGGTGGCGTCAAGGTAGGATGAGTCGACGAGGTGGGCCGGCATGAGCAAACCCCTGTTCTTGTCGGAATTGGCTGCGGCCTGAGCCTTGAACTTGTTGAGGATTTCCTCCGTGCGGTACTTGTCGAAAAAAATGCTTTCCGAAATTTCGAAGGGCACGTCGTTTTGCGATATTTCCACGGCATATCCAACTAGCTTTACGTAACCGCCCTTGAAAAACCCATCGCGCTCAGCCAACAGGGCGGGAAAGAGAAAGTGGGCATTTTTCGTGTTCCGGTCGACTTGGACGGTTAAATATTCAACCTCAGCGCTGTAGTACTGGTAGAATTGAGCATCGGTCAGTGTGGAGCTTCTCAAGGTCTTCTTCTGGTGCTCGTTGCTGAAGCAAAGGTAAAGTCTAACCTTCAGGTTATCCAGAAATTCGACGTTCATAACCTCTTGGATCGTGGTCGGTCTCTTCTTAAGGTAGGTCTGAGCCTTGGGGTGGGCAACGGTCACGAAGGGAACGGTTGCCTTCAGCCACATATCCGATTCCTTGGTAACTACAACCTTGCCCGCCAACTTGACGTATTCGTCGGGAGCCGAAAAAAGTTGTCCCGCGAACAAAGAAGACAAAAGCGCAAAGGAGATTAACTTCAGGATTTTCATAGGGTATTCGGAGTTAAGGTTTGGACTTACTACATCCTTTCTCTAGAATAAGGTTTTTAACAAGCTTAAATTAAATGGATTTCAAGATATCCTGCCTACTTTTTATCCGCAACGAGGAAGATGATATTCTCATGTTGTGCAGAAAGAAGTCCCCAAACAAAGGTCGGTGGAGCCCCCCGGGCGGAAAGCTGGACATGGTGAAGGGGGAGTCTCCTTATCAATGCGCCCGCAGGGAGGCTTTGGAGGAAACGGGCCTAAAGTTGGGAAATGATGATTTGTCCCTTTTCGGCTATGTCTCCGAGAGGGGCTACGAATCGTCCACGAACTGGCTTATGTTTCTCTTCGACTGCAATAAGCCAATTACCCGAATTCCAGACAATTTCGACGAGGGTACTTTTCGTTTTTTCTCAAGGAGCGCAATCTCCAGCTTGGATATTCCTCCCTCGGATCATGAGCTGATTTGGCCTTTCTACGACAAAAGAAATCTTGGGTTTTGGTGCATTCAGGCCGACTGTGATTCGCAGAATCCGCCCAAATTAAGGATTGAAGCATTTCCCGGATGAGGGAATAATGGAGGGCTGACTCAGCTCCCTTAATTGAAAACTAATGGAAGGATTACACCACGACATCAATCTCGACCGGGAAGAAGCGACTTCCGAGGGCAAGGAAGGCTCTTCGGATGCTGAAAATGCCCAGAGCAGTAAAGCCGTTGCGGGCAACCGGCCCAAGTTCGGCGGTGTCGGTGAGAACGATTATTCCAAGGAAGCCGCCAACCGGGAACTGAGCACCGAGGAAAAAATTGAGTTTTTGGACCAAATGGTTCGGATACGTCGGTTTGAGGAACGATCCCTCAGGGCTTACCAGCAGGGCCACATAGGCGGCTTTCTGCATTTGTACATTGGTCAGGAGGCTGTTGCGGTAGGAGCAGTTTCATGCATGACCGAAGAGGATCACGTCATCACGGCCTACAGGGATCATGGTCATGCCATCGCCGTAGGCATGGAGATGGACGAGTGCATGGCCGAACTCTACGGCAAGAAAACGGGGTGCTCTAAGGGTAAGGGTGGCTCGATGCACTTTTTCGCGCCCGACAAAAACTTTTGGGGCGGTCACGGTATCGTCGGCGGACAAACTCCACTTGGACTCGGCATTGCCTATGCCGTCAAATACAAGGGAGCAAAGGGGGCCTGCCTTTGCTTCATGGGGGATGGAGCCACCAACCAAGGGCCCTTCTACGAATCACTGAATCTTGCAGCTCTGTGGGGACTTCCGGTCATTTACGTCATAGAAAACAACGGCTATTCCATGGGCACTGCCGAAGCCAGACATTCTGCGGGCGAACCACTCGCTCGCAGGGGCGATCCCTTCGACGTGAATTGGTCCGTATCCCACGGACACGACCTTTACGAGGTGCGCCATAACATTTCCGAGGCCCTGAGACTGGCCCATGAGGAATCCAAGCCATCCGTTTTAGAAATCGTCACTTACCGCTACCGCGGCCATTCGGTCGCCGACCCAGACCAAACTTATAGAAGCAAGGAGGAGATCGAGGAATATAAGAGCAACAAGGACCCGATCAACTTATTCAAGGACAGGCTTCTGGCGGAGGGGGTCATCGACGAAGGAGCGGCGCTTGAGATGGACCGAAAAGCCAAGGACGAGGCCGAAGCTTCGGCCGAGTTTGCCCAAGCCAGCCCATATCCCGACCCGGAAGAGCTAATGCAGGACGTCTACTGGGAGACAGACGACCCCGGTGGCAGAACTTCCGAGGGAACTATATTTTTCGAATCGCCCTAAAAAACAAAGATAACTTAACGAAATGTCCGCCATCACCTACAGGGAAGCACTAAACCAAGCTCTGTGCGAAGAGATCACCCTAGACGACCGCGTGGTTCTCATGGGGGAAGAGGTAGCTCAATTCAAGGGATCCTACAAGGTTTCCGAAGGTATGCTTGAGCAATTCGGGGCCGAACGAGTTATCGACACGCCCATCAGCGAGGCCGCATTTTCCGGTCTTGCGGTAGGGGCCGCCATGATGGGCATGAGACCGGTCGTCGAGTTCATGTTCTGGAGCTTTTGCTACGTTGCCTTCGACCAGATATTCAACAATGCCGCAAGCGTACGATACATGTCAGGTGGCCTGATCAACGTTCCCGTGGTTTTTCGGGGGCCGGCAAACGGCGGGACAAACGTCGGGGCAACCCACTCCCATACCCCTGAAAATTTTGCCGCCAACACCCCGGGGCTTAAGGTTGTTTGTCCGTCGACTCCGGCCGATGCGAAGGGCCTTTTGAAGTCCGCCATCAGGGATAACGACCCCGTCTGCATAATGGAGAACACCATCCTTTACAATATGGAGGGGGAGGTCCCGGACAATGAGGATTTTCTCGTACCCCTCGGAAAGGCGAACGTTTTGCGGGAAGGCAGCGATCTGTCCATCATCGCTCATGGCAAAGCCGTCCATACTTCTCTGCAGGTCGCACAAACTCTCGAGGAACAGTATAAAGTGTCGGCGGAGGTCCTCGACCTCAGGTCCATCCGACCTCTGGACATCGAGGCTATCCTCTCCTCGGTTAAAAAGACCAACCGGGTGCTTTTGGTGGAGGAGAACAAACCTTTCTGCGGGGTCGGGGCACAGGTTTCCTTTATTATTCAAGATCAGGCATTTGACTACCTGGACGCCCCCATCAAAAGGGTATCGGCAATCGACGCGCCACAGGCATACAGCAAAGCCCTCGAAAGTATCCAAATTCCCGAGCACGATCGGATCCTGGCAAAAGCAAAGGAACTCATATAATCCTATATATATGGCCGTAATCATAGAAATGCCCAAACTGAGCGACACGATGACGGTGGGAACCGTGGTCAAGTGGCACAAGCAGGTTGGCGACCAGGTTGCCAATGGGGACGTGCTGGCCGAAGTTGAAACGGACAAAGCAACCATGGAGTTGGAAAATTTCGACGATGGTTATCTTTTGAAAATTTTCGTCCAGGAAGGTGAGGAGGTACCCATTGGCAGCGCGCTCGCCGCAGTCGGCGAGGAAGGCGAGGATGTCGAGGGTGCATCTCCCGCCGAAACCGCCCAGGTTGACCAGGTAGAGACGGCTGAAACCGAAAAGGAGCAGCCTATCCAGCTTGAGCAGGAACTGCCCGTCGAGAAACCGGAGGAAAGCGAGCAGTTGGAGCAGAGCGCCCCACCCCTACTCGATGACACCGATGCAGGTGAACGGATTCTCGCATCTCCCCTTGCCAAGAAAATGGCTTTGGAGAAGAACCTCGACCTCACTAGGGTAAAGGGCTCGGGACCTAGTGGAAGAATCACCAAAAAGGACGTTCTGGCTCAAGCGGACGCGAACGTTCCGGCGAAAGAATCCCCTGCCCTACCCCATCGGGATGCAAGCATGGATGCCCCTCCAGTGGCTTCGGGAGTTCCCTCCCGAACCAAAGCTCCATCATCGGGTCTACTGAAGGAGCAGATTATCCCTGTTTCGAAGATGCGCTCCATTATAGCTCAGCGCCTCTTGGAGTCGAAAAGCACAATCCCCCACTTTTACCTTCAGAAGGAAATTGATTCGCAACCTCTTCGACTCGCCCGCGAGGCCATGAACGATAGGCTTGCCGGTCGGTCTTCCTCGGAAGAAAAGCCGCTCAAATTAACCTTGAACGACTTAATCCTCAAGGCTTGCGCCGAAACCATCAAATGGCTTCCGGACATCAATGCTTCCTGGGAGGGGGAGCAGATTCGACACCACGGAAACGTCCACCTTGCTTTTGGGGTGGCGGTCGAGGACGGATTGGTTACCCCGGTTATCAGAAACGCCGAATCACTAGACCTCACCGCCCTTTCCCTGGAAGCCAAATCCTTGATTGACAAAGCCAGGTCCAAGAAGCTGACCCCCGACGAGATGACGGGGTCGACTTTTACGGTTACCAATTTGGGCATGTTCGGTATCGATTTCTTTAGTGGCATCATCAATCCCCCAAACGCCGCCATATTGTCCGTCGGGGCAAGCGTCAAGAAGCCCGTTGTGGATTCTTCCGGCAACCTTCAAGCGGGGGAAACCATGACCTTGGGCCTGAGTTGCGATCATCGCTTGGTCGACGGCGCAGTCGGGGCAAGCTTCCTAAAGCATCTTGGAGAAACCCTCGAGAGACCTGCATCTCTCCTTGTTTGAGCAAATCACCAACCAGTCGGCTCAGTCGGCTTTACTCATTCTGGTCCGGGCATCCTCAACCAACCAAGAGGACATGTCTCCGACTTTCTTCATGACCTCGTCTTTCGAGCCGTCCAGATCCGCTGGATTTGTTTCCCCACATCCAAAGAGATAATATTTGATCTTCGGTTCGGTTCCGCTTGGCCTTACGGCCACGGTGTAGCCGTTTTCAAGCGTCATGTGCAGAAAATTTTCCGTTGGAAGGGGGTCCTCGTCCTCGTCTATGTAGCCGGATTCCAAATAATCCTTCGTCTTTACAACCGAAACGCCGTCGATCGAGCTAAGGGGGCTTTCCCTGTAGGAGGCAGCCAGCTTGGTTATCCTCTCACTGCCCTCTGCTCCTTCGAAGTAGAGGTTTTCCGTCTTTTCGAAATGAAAACCATATTTTTTGTAGAGGGTGTCCAGAAAATCAAAAGGAGTGGAGTTGGTGGATTTTAAAAAGCCGAAGAGTTCCGCTATGGCCAAGGCGGAAGCATTGCCGTCCTTGTCGCGCACTACGTCGAGCGGCAGATAGCCATAGCTTTCCTCGGCGGCAAGTATAACATAAGTTGAATATCGAGATAGTACGTCGATTCGGGCAAAGAGGTCGGTTCCGTCAAAGTCAAGGGACAGGCCCTCTTTTGCCTTGAGCTCCACCATGGCCTCCCTTTCGTACTTTGCGAGTTTTTCCGCCATCCACTTGAAGCCCGTCGGGGTATTCACACATCGAATACCGTAGCTTTCGGCGATGCGGCTCATCATGGGGGTGGTCACGAAGGTCTTGATAATAGCAAAACGACTTGAGTTTGAATCGGTCAGAATTTGTTTCCTCTTGGATGCCGCCAAACGATATTCCGCAAGAAGACAAGCGACTTGATTTCCTGTCAGGCAAGCGAAACCTCCGGCTTTTTGCTTGGCCGCAACACCGATTCGATCACAATCAGGGTCACTGCCCATGACGAGTGTTGATTTCGTTTTTCGGGCAACGGAAATTCCCATCTTAAGGGCTTCGGGGTTTTCCGGGTTCGGTGATTCGACAGAGCTAAAGTTCGGGTCTTGCTTGTTTTGTTCATCCACTACCACAACCTCCACCCCGTGATCCCACAGGGCCGGTATTGCAGTAATCGCTCCGGTCCCGTGGATTGGCGTAAAGACTAGCTTGGGGGGATTATCCTGCAACATATCCGGGTCAAGCACCGCATCTTCCAGTGCGGCGCGGTAGGAGAAATCATCCTCCGCCTGAAGCAGGGTCCACGGCACTTCTTGGGTCGCGGGTTTATCCAAAAGGGGCAAGAGTTCTGCAATGGATATAGAACCGTATCTGTCCACGACATTGCCGGCATGAGGGGGAACCAGCTGACCCCCATCAGAGAAATACGCCTTAAAGCCATTGTCGTGGGAGGGGTTGTGGCTTGCGGTTATGACAACCCCGGCATGCGCATACTGATAGCGTACGGTAAAGCTTAGCTGTGGGGTAGATCGGGGGCCGTCGAAAATCATCGAGTACCCGCCCAGTCGGGACCATGCATTGGCAACAAGCTCGCAAAATTTCCTCGAAAAGTGGCGGACGTCATGCGCCACCACTAAGCGTGGTTGTTCCTTGATGCCCTCGCCGGCCATCCATTCCCTAACGTAGAGATAAAGCGCCTTGGTCGCGCGAAGGACGGTTATTTCATTTAGGGTGTTACTACCAACGGCTGCGTATTCAGGGGTTTGCCCCTCCTTGCTTCTGCCCCTTTCGGCTTTTGTCACCACCACCCCTATGGTCCTGCCCCTCATTCCACCAGTGCCGAAGGCTAGGTTCTTGTAAAAGCGATTGTTTAATTCCTCCCAACTCTTGCCGGCAATCAACTCTTCGAGGGATTGGTTTATCCATTGGGGCAAACCCTCAATTCCGAGAAGCTCGCGTATGTTATCATGAGAGGTTTCGTAAAGATCCCCATTTTTCTTGGCATCGCCAAGCGCTTGTTCTGTATTTTCAGCCATAATTTCGTTTGGGGTGATTTGTTTAAGTGTACAAGGAGGTGTATCTCTTGCGATATCTTGTTCGGGTACCTCGTCGGAGGCCGGCGGTCAGGGATCTTGGCTTTGTTGCGGGGCCTCTGCTTTTTCCTCCGGCATACGGTATAGAAGTTCGTCGCTCTTGCCATAACCAAGCTCTTTTCTTGCAATTGCGTCCTGAAATTCAGGATCCCTCCTCAACCGATCCAAAAATTGACGGTGTCTTTTGGCCTCCCTTCGAAGATCCTGCAGCTCCTTTTCCAAAACGGCTTCTTTTGTCTGCCAGTGTGAATACTCGTCAAAAGCCCGCTGAAGTTGCAGCAATAGATAGCCCCCCGCACAAAAGGCAAGGATCACGAAGGTGACGAGGATGGACTTTCTTGGATTCACTACCGTATATGTACAAATATAGAGTGATTTATCTTTTCCCTCAAGTAAGTTTCAGTTGGTGGATGGCGTATAGATATCATGCAGACGAATCATTCCAAGGAGAGTGTTGGTTTTTTCGCATGCCACGGGTAAGACGGAAATGGGAGACTTGCGGTCTTCCATTACCCTAAGTGCCTTCCCTAAAGAGATTTCGGGAGATATCGTCTGCGGAGCAGCGGACATTACCTCGGCAGCGGTTAATTTCAAAAGGTTTTCACTTTCCTTAAGGGCGCGCCGCAAATCTCCGTCCGTGACGATTCCCAATAGCTTCTCACCCTCCATGACACAGGCGGCACCCAAGGGGTACCGCGTCATTTCAATGACAAGATCCTTTGTTTTGGTTTGTTTTTCCACGCAGGCAATTTTGGATGGTAGGTGCATCACGTCTGATACCCTAAGGACAAGGTTCCGGCCCAATTGTCCGGCTGGGTGTGTTTGCGCATAGTCCTTTTCCGAAAAATTTCTTCGCTTCATCAACGCTGAAGCCAGAGCGTCGCCCAGCGATGCGGAAACCGCAAAGCTAGCAGTAGGAACGATTCCAAGAGGGTCTGCTTCTTGCGGCACGGAGGAGTCAAGGTATGCGTCCACCTTTTGAACCAATTGACCCTTTGTGTTGCCGAAAATACCGACTATTTTTGCACCCCTGGTTTTGAGAATGGGTTCGAGAGCAACTAGTTCCGGCGTTGCGCCACTGTTCGAAAGGAATAGAACGGGATCTCCCTTTTGATGAATCCCTAGGTCTCCGTGAACCGCTTCCGATGGATGAAGAAATGCCGATGGGGTACCGGTGCTGCAAAAGGTTGCGGCAAGTTTCTTTCCCAGGTGCCCGGACTTACCGATTCCGCTCACTACCACCTTTCCGCTCTCCGTATAAAGAAGATCGGTGGCGAATGAAAAGTTTTCGCCCAAACGCTTGGATGCTCCTATAATGGAATCCGCTTCCTTGATTAGCACGCTCTGGGCATTCAGGAGTTCCTGTTTGCTGTCCATATGTCTTTCTGCCTATCTTTGGCATTTTGTTCAAGACTAAGACCATTGGGGGTTGCTTTTAGCCTTCCTTGTTTTTCCATTTTGCATTCTTTGAAGTTGTAGTGCAAATTAATGTTGGCACATATTCATATAATTGCCTTATCGCCTAACGCTTAACTTACATGTTTCAAGTCACCTTCTCGGACCAAAGTCTTTCCGTCTTAAACTCTCTGTCCCAAGCCGAGCAATTGAGCCTTATGGATAAGCTAAGCTCGCTTACCAACAGCATTCTCTCGGGCGCGGATAATGGAATTGGTCGGTTTCAGAGAAACGGCAAGACATTTTATCGACTTAGGCTGGATGAGTTGCGAATTTACTTTGAGAAGATCAACATTGCACTGCATTGTCACTTCATTCTTCCCAAAAACTCACTCAACGACTTCTTGTTCCGATGTAAAATGCCGGCATCCGAAGAAGCCGTCCTCGAGAACCACCAGAGCTTTTGGGACTACTTGGAATCATTGGCCAAGAAATAACATGTTTGATAACTTGTTAAAATCCCTTGAGTTTTTAACTGCATGTGGAAGAAGTAACTTTAACCGTACCCTTCTTGGTCCTCTTGTGAACGTACGGTTTTCTCGCTTCGGCTTGTCTTTCAGAAATTTGCGAAGTTGTTTAACTTATTCTTGATCATAAGAGTAATACAAATCAATAGATGTTATTTCATTATTAATAATTCGATATTGTCTACTCTTTCATTTTAATTCACTACTCCCCTTAATGAAGTTCAAGATTAACAGAGATCACTTTAGCGCCGGTTTGCAACTGGCGAGTAGTGTCGTTGGAACGAGGAAAACGATGCCAATCCTGCAAAACGTCTTGATCGAGGCTCGAGAAGGCACCGTTCGCCTGACGACAACGAATCTCGACCTCGGAACACGTTGCTCGGTAAAGGCCGATGTGGAAGAGGAGGGCTCCGTTACTCTCCCTGTCAGGGAACTGGGAAGGATCGTGAGGGAGCTGGGTGAAATGGAAGTGAGCGTAGAGTCCTCCGATTCTCCAAAGGCCACGATAAGCACGAGGGGCTCTGTGTTTAACGTTGTGGGAATGGATAGCAAAGAGTTCCCGCCCCTCCCCGAATTGGTTGATGAAAAAGTTTTCGCACTGGATCGCCAGGAGGTCGTATCGATGCTTAAGAGCGTTTCATATGCCCAGTCCGTAAACGAGGAAAGATACATGCTAAAGGGGGTTTTCTTTCAATTCGAGAAGGGAAAACTCTCCTTGGTTGCAACCGATGGAAGGAGGTTGGCGGTAACGAATCGGGAAATGAAGGTAACTGAAGGTGATGGTGGTGAATTTATTTTGCCTTCCCTAACGGTGACCGAACTTGAAAAACTGCCGAATATCGGAAACGCCATCAATATATCCTTCACGGACCGACAGGTGGCTTTTGAGTTAAAGGTTGACAGCGAGGAAGACGAAACCACGGGTTTCAGGGACTCCATTTACCTAGTATCCAAGGTGGTCGAAGGAAAATACCCCAATTATAAGCAAGTCATCCCTAAAGATGACTTCAACATGGCCGAAATCGAACGTGAATTGATGCAGGAATGCGTTCATAGGGCAGCCCTAGTTTCGGATGAAAAAGTAACCTTGAGAATCAAGAAGGGTGAGATGGAAATTACGGGACAAAGCACCCTCGGCGACGCGTGTGAGTCGATGGGTATTGATTATGATGGTGAGGTTGCCACGGTGTCTTTTAACCCTCGCTTTTTGCTGGATCCCCTCAAGTCGCTTCAAAGAGACAAGGTATGTCTTGAGTTTCGCGATGACATGAGCCCAGGAGTCTTCAGGGTTGAAAAGGGCGAAGAGAGCAAATTATCCTTCCTTTGCGTCGTAATGCCCATTAGAACGGACTAGTCCGGCAACCAGTTAGAAGGGGTTTGTCGGAGGAAGCGATCAAACAAAAGCAGAGGCCCGATCAAGGGCTTTTGACTTAATTGAGGCCACGCGGCTCTTTATTTCTGTGGGGTTATTCCATATGGTCTTCCCCTCTTTTTCCAAGAGGTGGATGGGGTCGTAGTACAAGAAGGTTTTACCAGGTTTGGCGGCTGGAGAGGACCAAGCCGAAACACCAATCTCACGATCGTAAAGCAAGTGACTGGAGATTTCCCGTTTTCCTCCCCCTCCCGGAGCATCGCATACAACGCGGGGTGTGTTGAATCCCGTCATTGAACCCTGCAACTTCATTGATAACGACTTTGCCAGATGAACTGTCGTGCGGAGATGTTCACATCCCGGAATCATGTCATGTTGATAGAGATAGTACGGCTGAATTCTTTGGCTTGATAGACCCTTAAAGGTCTGATGGAGAACGGAGAAGTTATCGTTTACACCAGCAATCAAAACAGATTGATTTCTCACGATTAGACCTATTTCGCATAGGGCGGACATGGCTCGCGTAGTCCACGCGGAAATTTCTCGATCACAATTAAAATGTGTGTGTAGAGCTACTTCTTTCATCAACCTTTTTCCATATGTAGCAACCTCGGCAAGAGCATCCATCCACTCCCCATCACTCGTGAATTTCATGGGCATAATAGCAACACCCTTCGTCGCAAATCTTATTCGACGAATTGAAGGTATATCCAATAGCGTTTTACCAATCAGGCGGATATGCTTGGCTCGCAACAACAGGGCATCTCCTCCAGATATTACAACATCTTCTATCTGTGGATGATTGCGAATGTAATCGAAGCTTTCTTCCCAATCGGATGGCTTTGCCCCATAGGTAGATTTGCTTTTTACGGCCGTGCTACCGCCAACAACGCGACTTCTTGTACAAAAGGAACAATAAACCGGACAGAGGGTAATCGGCAGAAATAAAGCCTTGTCAGGATAACGATGCACAAGATGCGGGCGAACCTTGCTCCCCTCTTCATCCAGGGAGTCGTCGTTGGCCAATGGGTGTTCAGGCTTATATTCAGATCCAAGTGGAAGAAACTGTCGACGCAGCGGATCATATTCGGGAAACTCCCAGTTTATTCGGGAAAAGACATAAGGAGTGAGCCGTATGTTCATTCTGGCACGCAGTAAGCCAGCCTTTATATCAGATAAGAGGCTTGGGTTGGCAATTTCACCCAAGACCTGGCTGATCCTGGGAAGACTGGTGATGGAATTTCTTTGCTGCCAGCGAAATTCACCGAAAGCTTCTGAGTCTACGTCCCGCCAAGCGGGTATGGCACGCCAAAATTCGGTATCATCAAAACGATAAGGCTCTGGCAACGAAATTGAACAATGGGACTGAGGCTCGTTTGAAATCTTGAAACTTGGGTCGAACATCCAAATTCAATGCTATATCCAAACAAAGTTTTGCCAATCCAATAAAATTTGATCGAAGTAAATTGAGAGTTGGTTAAGTTAACTCAAAATGTCTCTGTATGTCGATAGACTAAGTTAATTCGTTATGAGAAATAAAGAAGGAAAGCTATTCGCACTTCTCATTTTGTCAGCAGTACTATCCGCCAAAGAACAAAGTAAAGTAACTATGCCGGATTTTGAACTGCCCTCAACTAGCGGAAAAATTTATTCAAGTGACGATTTCGAAAAGAAGAAACTATTGGCTATCGTATTCTTGTCTAACCATTGTAGGGTTTCCCAAATTTTTCAAAATCATCTGATGCAGGTAAAAAAACTATTTGCACAAGAAAGTGTCTCAATTATTGCGGTATCCCCTAATTATGAAGATGCTATTTTGCCGGACGAACTGGCATATAGTGACCTGGGGGATTCTCTGGAAGAAATGAAGAAAAGAGCCTATCGACAAAAGTATAACTTTCCGTATTTATACGATGGAAAAGATCAAAATTTAACCAAAAAGATAGGGGTAAAAATCACACCAACGGTCTTTCTTTATGATAATAAAAGAAACCTAGTTTATGAAGGAAAGATAGGAAATCATGAAACGCCAAACCGTATGGAAACATCAGACCTTTACCAGAATATAGTAGAAAACCTATCAGGTCCGACCGGTAAAGTAAAACGAACAAAAGTTTTTGGTACATCCATTAAGTTTCAGGACGACCTTCCAATTGCCGAGAGAGTTAGAGCTCGCAATGCTAGGGAAACCGTAAAACTGACCCAAACCGACGAGAGGAAACTCTCCTTTTACCTCACCCACAAAACCTACAAACCAAAGTTATTTTATGTGTGGCAGACAGAAGACAAGGAATGCCGCGACAACCTGGTAAAGCTCTCATCCGTATACAAGATTTTTAGGAAAAGGGGGTTGCGGGTCTTTACCGTTTGCATATCCGACATGGACAATTTAGAAAAAGCATTGGATCATTTGAAACAGTCCCAAATGTCATCCTTTAACTTCATGGTGTCTGGCCACGAAATTGGCCCATTAATCAAGGTTGCGCCAAAGGAGCTTCAACAAATAACTCCTTTTTATCGACTGATAGGAAGTGATGGAAAAATGCTGATTGGAGGCAGAGGTGAGTTATCCTCAGACCGCTTACGCGTCGAAATCATAAAAGCTCTTCAACCGCAATAAGAAGGCGTACGGATAGTAGGATAATTCAATGGCTATATGAGCCGCCAATCCAAGTGCTTTTATACTTTTTACATGCAAAAAGCGTCTGATTATGAGCACGGTGGTTAGGATGTCCCATCTACCGAGCTAATGGGTGTGTGATCTTGTTGCGAATGACGCCGAAAACAGTCTTAGACTTATTTGTAATCTCAAGTGGGCTTATGGGAACAGTTCAATTCACCCTCCCAAAGTAAACTTTTATTGTCAGATGCGATGCTGTAATATTCGTCAGGGTTGAGGGAAGTAGGTTTTTCAATAGACACGTCGATAACCATATATCTTTTAATATCTGATAGAAAGAGTCTCAGGAGAGACGGAGTGGTTGGCGCGTCAAGGGAAAGGGGCTGCTTTGCCGTTGTATTACTCATGGTGTTCCTTAACTTTACTATCGGCAATAATTGAAATCGATTAGTCAGGAGTGAGAAGCATCTGGGTTGCCTTTTGTCCATTAACTGCCTGTGCTCAAAATTAATAAAGAAAGCGGACAAAAGCACAAAAAAACAAGTCGGGACCGTAGGTTTTTTAGAAAAGGTCTGGATATGATGATAAATAAAGGAAAAAGGAGATGAAAGAGATTGGGTATATCGAAGGTGGCGGGAAACTCAACATGAGCAATAGCTATACTGTCAAAATATCGAGCGATTAATTTCATAAATAGAATGATATAATTTATGCATTCCCCAATGATGTGGATAGTGATAAAAATTTCCAGTATAAGGAAGAAAATAATAAATATAAAAATAGGAGTAATTATAGTAACAAATATAATATTTAAGAATACAGATAGTAAGTTGATATGATGAAAACAGTCTATTATTAGAAGTGAACTGCTTAAAAAAGCCGAAAGAGAAACTTTGGCAGGTGATAAAACTATCCGCAACTTTGAATAAGCTATGTGACCGGCTTGTGGTTCCATTACATAAAGAATACCAAGAACGACAGTAAAGGATAATTGAAAACCTAGAGAACTAACGAAATCAGGATTCCAAAACAGTAAGATGAGAGCAGCCCAGCATAGAGAGGAAAAACCATTTTTTTTCCTGTAAAAAAGAGTAGACCCGTAAAGAAAACAAATCATAATAAAGGCTCTGCATGAAGAGGTAGAGTATCCGACCAGAACCACATAGATAAAAGTTGCCAGCAAACTTAAGGATATATGAAGATGCGGACGAGGTAATAGCCACATGAGTAAATACTTAAAAAAAACACAACAAATTCCCACATGAAGACCACTTACTGCAAATAGATGCATGGTACCTGTATTTGAAAACAATTGCATTAATGATAATGGCATTAGGCTTTTGTCTCCAAGCGTTAATGCAAGCACAAAGCCCTTAGCATCATCTGTCAACGTCGTGTTTATTTTCAAATCCCGCTTAATACTGGCTCTTATATTATACCAAAAAGAAAACATATCTTTTTTAATAGTTTTAACAACAATAACATTAGACATATAAAAGTGAAACCGTAACTCATTATAAGGACGTTTTTTACAGCACAAAAAAGAACAGTCTTCTTTTATTATGCCTTTAACTCGTAAAATATCTCCTTTCCTTAGTGACATTTCTTTAAGTAGTTTAACATTTGTTAACCTAATTATCTTACCAATGAGATCACGCCGAATAATTGGAGCATTAATTATTCTCCCTAGATAATTTTTTTTCCAAACATTATTTCCGAATTCTTGCAAACTAACTTTCTGCAAAATTAAGTCTATCGATATTTCTCTTGCCGGAAGCTCTTTAACGCTCTTACTGACATCACAAGTGCTCCATTTATAATATGTCTTTAAAAATAAAAATGCACAAATTGATAAACCAAATATTAAACCAATAGAAGCTCTTTTATCGAAAATTTTATTTATCTTGGATCTGAACACGACCACACACAACAACATTACGCTAGCACCTAATGTTAAATTCAGGAATATAAATGACGAAAATGGTATACAGAGACCCAGGAGGATAGGAATCGCTGCGTAAAAAATGGGAGTACGCATTCAATCTCTATCAAATCACATAGACCTCGTTCATACAAACTTGTAATAAAGCTAGCCCTTTTTGCGTTTCCCTAAACCACAACTAAGCATAGTATGGTTCTTATGCTTTATGATCGTCCCTATATGAAGAAGCCTTTTAGAGGGTTTAATCGTTCTCCGATAGACAAGTTTCTTGCTTCACTTCTATTCTGTTTTGTCATTCAGTTAGTCGTATCATTGGGCTCTATCCAGGAGTTACAAAAAGGTCTGTTGCCAAGCACTTTAGGTTTTTCTTCGCAGGCTCTATCTGACCTTTTAATTTGGACGCCTTTCACTTTTATATTTCTTCACGACGGTCCGCTTAACTTAATCATCAGTTTGCTTGGAATTCACTTTATCGGTCGAGCCGTTGAGCATGATATTGGTTACAGGAACTTCATTTGGGTTTGCTTTGCCTCCGCATTGTCCGGATCCACCTTTTGGCTAATATTTCATATGGGACATCCTCAACCTCTGATGGGTTCAACTTGCTTGTTGATGTCTTTCATTACACTCTTTTGCCTAAGGCATCCAAATAGACCCATAAGTCTCTTCCTCCTTCCCATTACCCTTAAGCCAAGGATAGTTTTTCTCAGTTTACTTGGCTTGGAACTATTTGGGTTTGTCTTCTACGAATTGCGCGGAAACCCGTCCGTTAGCTACTCTGCTCATCTTGGTGGCATGATGGCAGGTGCTTTCGTTTTTTGGTTCATGCACAACGGTCGCGAGTTCCCGTCCGTCGTTTTTAGAGGTAGCGGCGTCAAGAGTGAAGGACCATCGCGTACTCCCGTAGTGAAGCCCCCTTCCGGTTATGCAGTCGATTTCTCCGATCAGCGTGCCTTGCAGGAGGAGGTAGACCGTATTTTAGACAAAATTAATGATAATGGTTTTGGCTCGTTGAGCCAAAAAGAAAAGAATATCTTGGATAAAGCAAAATGCTTGCTACACAGACGCTAACTCTATCAAAATCAGTCCAATGAACCCCACATCGAATCGTACCGTTCGCTTGAAATGGTGTTACCTGCCTTTGTTTGTATTTTTTCACTCATTCGGTTTTGGTGAAAGCAACTCAACCCAGATCGAACCAAGTCCCCTCATGAAGCATGAGGCAAAGTGGCTGGTTCAGGCACTCGAGCAAGCCCATTTCAGCAAGGTTTCCATACAGAAGCTCGATAGCGGTGAGTTTCTTAGAAGTTACCTTAAAAAGCTGGACAAACAAAAATTATATTTCACCCAAGATGAGGTTGATGCCTTTAACGAATCATACCAAGCAACACTCGTTACTTATTTTAAGCAAGGCAACCTTTTCCCTGGTTTTGAGATTTACAACAAGTATAAGGAGAATTCAGTACAGCGACTGGACTGGGCCATCAATTATCTCGACCAAGGTTTCGCCCTCGACACCAATGAGAGCTACGATACCGATCGCGAAAACGGAGATTGGGCGGAATCCGAGGCGGAGCTGAGCGCTCAATGGAAAGGCCTCGTTACCTTCGAGCTTCTTAACGATATCCTTTCCCAAGTAGACACGAATAATTCCGAAGAGCTGATAGGTTCGGAAGGGTTTCAAGAAACAATCAAGGAATCCAAGGAAAGGTTGCGCGACAGGTACAAACGCTGGAAAAAGAACATTCTTGAGTTCGAGGCAAGTGACGTCCAAGAGCTTTATCTCACTACCCTAACCCAGATGTTCGACCCGCATACCACGTTCATGAACATCAAGGAAAAGGAAAAATTCGACCAACAAATGAACAATGAGTTCGTTGGGATTGGTGCTGTGCTCAACGATGAAGATGGCTTTTGTACCATAAAGGAGTTGTTGCCGGGCGGACCGGCCGAAGGATCCCGTGAACTTGAACCGGAGGACATTATACTCAAGGTTGCCCAGGCGGAAGGCGAATTCGTCGACGTCAGAGGGAAGAAACTCTCCAAGATAGTCGACCTCATCAAAGGCCCGAAGGATACCTTGGTGCGACTTGAAATCAAGCCGGTCAAAGATCCTGCCAACACCAAAATCGTTCGGATCATCCGCGAAAAAATTAAGCTGACGGCGAACTTGGCATCAGCGACGCTCCACGAGGTCGATCATGGAAAGTCCAAGACATTGGTTGGCGTAGTCGACCTACCCTCCTTTTACGGCTCTTCCGGAAACGGACCAAAGGCTACGGATGATGTGGAGGAATTGATTGAAGAACTTAAAAGTCGCAAGGCAGAGGGCTTGATCCTTGATTTGCGCAGGAACGGCGGCGGGTATTTGAGCGAAGCAGTTAATTTGGCGGGCCTGTTTATTTCTAGAGGACCAGTCGTTCAGGTAAAAAGCACGGATGGCAAAATCCGCAAAAAGTTCGACTTTAACCCAAAGCTGGCATGGGACGGACCGCTCATCGTCCTGGTTTCCAGGTACAGCGCATCAGCGTCGGAAATTGTGGCGGGTGCCTTGCAGAATCACAAGAGGGCGGTCATAGTTGGCGACGAAGCCACGCACGGCAAGGGTACCGTGCAATCCTTGATCCCCATGAATCTCCCCCTGAATTTTGCGGTATCTACCAAGAAAAGAAGTGCCGCGAAAATAACCATTCAAAAATATTATTTGCCATCAGGGGACAGCACTCAAATTGATGGCGTCAAAAGCGATATTCAGATGGATTCCATCAACACCTATTTGCCCATCGGTGAATCTGATTTGGATAACGCCCTGGAATGGGACCGAATCCCGGCGGTCAACTTCAGGAGACCTAAGGAGGAATTCGTCTACGATCCGGAAAGGGTCGAAAAACTGAAGGAACTTAGTCGGGCCCGCCAAAAAACTTTACCAGAGTTCATTTATTTGGAGGAAAACGTTTCATGGATCAGAAAGAAAAGGGAAACCAAGCAATTGTCCCTCAATCTTCTGAATAGAATCTCCCAAAAAAAGAAGGACGAGGAGGGCACCAAAAGCCTCTCGGAGAGGTATAAGGAACTTGCCCCCCAATCTTTTCCCTTTAGCAGGATCAAACTTCAGGTAGTCAAGGATCAGACGCTTAAATCACTCAAGGCTCGTGGCGAAGATTCCGAACCAGACAAGGAATTGTCGGCCAATGGATTCGAAAAGCCCAAGTCCATGGATATCCGCCTTCACGAAAGCCTTCGTATTATGGTGGACTGGTTTGAACTTTTGGGCGGACAAAAGGTATCCCAGAAGGCTTTGCC
>TARA_B100000674_G_scaffold118544_1_pt1 | contig 22740 bp, 17 predicted proteins | sample TARA_B100000674 | Tara Oceans TARA_B100000674 (sample SAMEA2622759) | marine metagenome | biome: marine biome (ENVO:00000447); feature: surface water layer (ENVO:00002042); material: "saline water (ENVO:00002010), including plankton (ENVO:xxxxxxxx)" | depth 5 m
TATCTGAGATTTTAATCGACGATTTCCACAGGGACGTCGCGCCGAGAGACGACGGCGTCTCGCCTCGCGTCTCGGCGCTCTTGGGCGACGTCTTCGTCGACGACGCGTGGACATCCGCGGATTTTGTCTTTTGCAACTGCGTCACGTGGGACGCAGAGACGATGCGTCGATTATCGACCCTCGCCGAGCGCATGCGTCCGGGTTCGACGTTCGTGACGGTGTTGTGTCCTTTAGAATCGGACGCGTTCGAGACGGTGGCGGAGGACGAGCTCGAGTTTTCGTGGGGCGTCGTCGACGCGCTCGTCCATCGGCGTCTCGAGTTCGCCGTCACGAGCGCCTCTTCGTAGAGTATGTATAGTCATTGTTTTCACACCGCGCTTCTTCATCGCGCTCGCTTCCGTCAGCGAGCCCCGCGCGCGACGACGCGGCGTCCCGTCCCGCGTGCGCTCGACATGCCCGGGAGAGCCGTTACGCGCCGAAATCGTCATTCGACGCCTCTTCGCGCGCGTCCGTCGTCTCGCGCGACTCGAGCGAGGACGCGAACGCGCGTCGACGCGTGCTTTCGCGCGTCCACCGCGAGAGACCGTCCGCGCGCGCGCGGAGACGCCGCGAGACGTCGTCGCGTCGTCACCGACGTCGCGTCGACCGAACGCGATGATGACGACGACGACGACGAGGATGGCGACGACGGCGACGCGACGCGTCGCGGGCGCGCGGCGTGCGCGCGCGTTCGTCGTCGCGGCGTCGTCGTCGTCCGTGAACCGCGAGAATCGCGCGATGGGTGAGCTCGCGCTGGGACGCCGAGAACGCGCCGCCGACGCGCTCGCGCCGCCGAGACGATACGAACGCGCCGTCGCCGTCGTTCGGCCGGAATCGCATCCGACCGCGACGACCGAGTTTATGACGCCGTCGTTCGCCGTGTACGCGATGTGCGGCGTGGGGTGTCTGTTGGGAAGCGCGCTGAGCGCGGCGCTGTTGAGTTTGATTCCGACGCTTCGAAGCGTTCGCCGCGCGATGGACGAAGTCGCGTATCTGGCGGCGAGCGTGCGAGAGGAGGTGCCGGACACGCTCGCGGCGGTTCGAGTGTCGGGATTGGAACTGACGGACGTCATGGAGGAGGTCGGGGAGCTCACGGCGGACGTCGGGGGTGGATTACGAAGCGCGGGGAGAGGGGTGACGGCGAGCGTGAACGCGGCGCAGACGGCGGGACGGTTCGCGGCGGCGGCGATTCCCGAGGTGCGGAGACGCGCGAAGCCGTTGGTGGGATCGGTGAGGGATCAGACGATGCGGGTGTTGGAGGAGCGGGCGGAGATGGAACCGTACAGTGGACCCGTCATCTCGAACACGGCCAACACGGCGAAGAAAGGGGTGACGGCGGCGAGAAACGCGTTGAAATCCGCCGACGTGGCGAGAAACGTCGGGAGGTTGTATAAGACGATTCGAGCGCCGCCGAAGAAACAGAAGTGATGGATGGTGCGCGCGATCGCGAGTAGACACCGCTGTAACACATCAATCGCACGTTTCGTACGCACGTCATGCAGAATGTAATCGTCGTGGGTATTTATTCGTTACAAGTGCGCGTGGTACAAAAATAAAAATGTCTCGTCACGACGCCTCGCTCGCGGGAGACGCGGCGATGGCCATGAGTTTTGCGGGTGGAGTATTCGCCTTGGCGAGCGATGGGAGCATCTCCGTGATGGTGGGCACGCCCGCTATGGCGCGAATGGACGCGCCGACCGGGGAACCGCCCGTGTTGACGGCGCCGAGAGGCGTCCGCGCCGGCGGAAACGCGCCGCCGCGCGCGCCGGGAAGAAGTCCTTGACGCACCGCCGCAGACGTGCGCTGTTTCTCGAGCGCCTTTTGCAGGTGCATGTCGACGGTTTGCTCTTGTTCGCGCTCGAGTTGGCGAGAGAGTTCGGTGAGTTCGGCGTGCGTTTTCTGGTACTCGACGTAGATTTGCCTCGACTCGTCCTTTTGTCTTCGCAGCGTGTCCTCGCAGGTGGCGAGTTTGTTGGTGGCTTCGATGTTGAGTTGCTCGAGATTGCTAATCTTTTCGACGGATTCGTCGAGTTTGACTTGCAATACCTTGACTTTACTCTCCTCGTCGCTCACCGCCTTCTCCAAGCGCGCGACCTCGCGCGCGAATTCCTCCGTCTTGACGCGGAACTCGGCGGAGAGCGTCTCGTACGCCACGCGCATCGTCGCCAACTCATCTCGCATGCGAACCTCGCGTTCTCGCGTCTCCTTGACGGTTTCGTCGGTTCGAGCGGCGTAATCGCGCGCGACGGACTCCGCGGCGCGCGCCGACGCAGCCTCTCGCTCAGCGTCGCTCATATTCTTGAGCATGTCCATGTACTTTTCGTTATTCTCCGCCTCTTTCGAACGCGTGCGATCAATCTCACTCTTGGCGTATTCGACTTCTTGCTGCCACTTTTCGTGTTGAATCGCCGTCACCGTAAGCTCCGCCTTGAGCGCAGCGCACTGTTTCTCGACCTCGGTCAGATGACTCGCCCGCTCCTCGAGCATTTTCGATCGACCCTCCAACGTGCCGTGCTCCTTGACGAGCGCTTCGTTTTGAAGTCGAAGCTCTTGCATTTCGTCTCGCGCGAGTCGCTCTCGCTCGTCGGCGGATTTCGCCGCCGCCGAGAAGGCGGTGACTTCCATACGTAAGGATTTCATCTCGGCGTCGCGCTCGACGAGCGTCTTCTCTAGGGCGACGATGCTCGCCTTGGTGGATTCTTCGGCTCGCATGGCGGCGTGCATCTTTTCGAGCGCCTCCTCTCTCGCCGTCGACGCCTTGTCGAGTTCACCCTTGGACGCGACGAGTTGCTTGGTCGCATCCTCGAGTTTCGCCTTTAACGAGACGAGGGAGACGGCCGATTTTTCTTTCGCGTCGCGCATGGATTCACGCTCCGTCTGCACCGCGCTCAACGCCGCGGCGCTCGTCTCCTTGGCTTCGACGAGCGCGCGTTCGAGTTCCTCGCGTTCGGACGCGAATCTCGACGCGTCGGTGTCTCGTTGCGCCTTGACGTCCTCCAATTTGGCGGATATCTCTTCGAATTTCGATCGAAGCGTCGCCGTCGCCACCGCGGCGTGTTCGCGCTCAATGAGCTGCTGATTCATCTCCTCTCGAAGTCGCTCGCACGCGGCGGATTGACCGTCGAGCTCTTCGCGAAGCGTCTGTTCGCGTCGCTGAAACTCGGCTGAATGTGAACTCGTCGCCTTGTCCAACTGCGCGTGTAACGATGAAATTTGCTTGAGCGATTCCTCGTACTTGATTTCCAACGTTGCCGTTGCGATGCCCGCCGTGTCGCGCGCCTTGCGAACGTCGACGAGTTCGGATTGAAGCGCCTCCGTCTTGGCGGATGTGTCGGCGAGTGTCGATGAGAGCTCGGTGATTTTCGCCTCTAAATCCACTCTGATCCGCGTCTCGGCGGCTTGAAGCGCGGATATTTGACGTTTGGCTTCTTCGTATTTCGCCTTGAGTGTGGTGGACACGGCTGTCGACGTCTCGCGAGTGGCGTGCAGAGCGGCGAGTTCGGATTGCAACGCCTCCGTCTTGGTCGCCTTGTTGTCGAGCGCCTCTTGTAATTCCATAGTCTTGGCTTTGAAATCGGCCGATACTTCCGCCTCGGACGCGCGCAACGTCGAGATTTCATCCATCGCGCGTTCAAACTCAGCCTTTTTAGTCTCCAGCGCGTTTCGCAACACGTGAATCTCGGTCGATTTGTGCTGCAACTCTTCTCGCAGATTCGCCGTCGCGGCTTCCGAATCAGACGATTTCGCTTCAGACTCCGCCGTCTTGGTCTCCAGCGCCGCACGCAGTGCGTCGATCTCGGTCGCCTTATTTTCCAGCGCGTTTTGCATCGTCGCGTTCTTCGCCTCGAGCTCACTCAATTCTCGCGCGTGTTCGCGATCGAACGAGCGCGTCGTCTCTTCTCGCGACGCGCGCATCTCAGCCAACTCTCGCGCGACGTCGTCGTGCTTGGCGCGAAGCGCCGCAGAGTCGTCAACCTTCTTGCTCAGTCGTCCCCGAAGAGACTCGACGGTCGCCTTGAGACTGTCGATCTCGGACACCTTGGCGCTGAGTTCGATCTCGCTTACGCTGCTGGCGACGCGCGCGTGCTTGGCCGCCTCGAGCACGGCGATTTGTTTCATCGCCTCGCTGTATCGCAGCTTGGTGGATTTGAGCTCCTCCGCGGCGGCGGCTCGCCTCGAATAAAATTCTTGTAATTCCGCTTCGAGTTCGCACACGCGACGAGAGTCGTGAGCGGAACTCTTTGAAAACTTGATGAGATCGGATTCCAATCGACCGACCTCGATGACGAGCGTTGATTTTTCGCTCACGAGAACGTCGCGTTGGTTTCGAAGCTCGCTCGTCTGCCCGCGCGCCTTTTCGAGTTCCGCCTTCATCTGCGCCTTGTCCTCTCGCCACATCTCCTTAAACTTGTTCACCTCGTCGCTCAATTCGTTGATGGTCATGTTTTTCTCCTCCAACAGACGATCAATCTTGGATTCAAACGTCGATTCGGTGTCGTCGAGCTTCTTCTCCGCCGCGCGTCTCGCCGCGTGCGCCGCCGCCGTCTTTGCGCGAAGCATCTCGCACTCCTCCTCAAACTCGCGCGCGGCGACGGTGAGCTTATTCTTCTGACGCTCCATGCGCTCCTCATTTTCTCGCAACACCTCGATCTCGACGATTTGTTCGCGTTCCCGCGTCTCGGAGCGTCGCGTCTTCTCTCGCTCCGCCTCCAATTCCGCCTCGAGCGCGCGAAGCGCGTCGTCGCGCGCGCCCTTGGCCGTCTCTTCACGTTTTCGCGTCATCGCCGCCATCACCTCCGCTCGCAACGATCGCGCCTCCTCCATCTTCGTCACCGTCTCTCGCCTCCACTCCGTCTCGATCAACGCCTTGACGCTCGAGGCGAAATAAAATCCGCCAAACCAAATCGCGCTCCCGTCTCGCATCGACAGCGTCACGCCGGATTCGCTCCAATCGCTCTTCACCCCCACGCTCGCGATCTCACGGTACGCAATCTTCAGAGAAATCGGTTTCGGCGCGTTCGGTCCTCGTCTCTTCTTCGAAGGCGAGAACAGCACGCCATCGCGTTGACTCGTATCCGTCGCCGACTCGCAATAAAAACACACGTGCCCGCCGGTGATTGTCAAATCCCCGGTGCCACTCGCCACCGGACCGCCGAGATGCGCGCGATACGTCTCCACGAGCGGCTCCGAGGGAGGTAAAGAAAATTGCGCCCACGCGCCTCCCTTGGCGGTGGATTCTCGCAGCGAACGCGCGCGCGATTTGTGTCGCTGCGCCCATCCACGCATCTTGGCTTGACATTTGATGACGGCGCGTTTTTGCGCATCGCTCAGCGCCTCGTACCGTTCCTCGGCGGCGAGAAGGTCGCGCGCGCTCGGCATCGTCACTCGCTTCCGTGCGCGCGCGCGCGCGATCGATCGGGTCGCGCGCGCGGGTGTGTCGAGGGTTGCATCGCGCGGCGGTTCGGTTTCTGTTTGTTCCCCTGCGTCGGGAAGAGGGGGACTCTTCTTTGAGTCCTGACTCGTCGAATGCACTTTTGGCGCCCGCGCGCGCGCGCGGTCCCGACACTTCGCGTCGGCGTCGACGGCGACGAGGTCGACGCGCGTCGTCGCGGCGGTGCGTCTCGGCGCGTGGAAGACGCTCGCGGTCGAGCGTCGCGTCGAGCGTCGCGTCGCGGTCGAGAGAAGGCGCGCACGCGTCGATGGAGCGACGAGACGGGTCGCGGCGGCGGCTCGGCCCGATGACGTCCCGAGACGACGAGCGCGCGCGGACGAGCGCGCGGACGGAGATGGAGATGTGGGATCAGCGCACGCGCGTGGAAGACGTCGAGCGGTACGTGTCGGACGACGTGAAGCGCGCGCTCGCGGCGCACGGGATCGAACGTTTGACGGGCATGCAAGAGGAGTGTTTGGCGGCGGCGCGCGGACGCGGGACGGATGTCGTGTGTCGAGCGCCCACGGGGAGCGGGAAGACGCTGGCGTACGTGTTACCGATCGCGCACGCGTTGGAATCGGGGTCGGGGGCGCGGGAAGGGGTGCGAGCGATCGTGGTGGCGCCGACGAGGGAGTTGGCGAATCAGGTGAAGACGCACGTCGAGCGGTATTGCGGCGAACGCGCGTGCGCGTTGTGCGTGGGTGGGGCGGCGGCTAAGCCGCAAGAGGACGCGATTCGCGTGCACGGTGCGAAGATTGTCGTGGGAACGCCGGGTAGGATCAAGGAGTTCATCGAGAGAGGAGTGATTGAGATGAAGACGGTGGAGATTCAAGTGTTGGACGAAATCGATAGACTTTTAGACGGAGGTTTCGAGGGTGAGATTGACGCGGTGATGAAACCGCCGGGGACGTGTCAGACGCTGTGCTTCTCGGCGACGATATCGTCGGCGTTATCGAGATTTTTAGATCGAAAACTCGTGCCGGGATACGCCGAAGTTCTCGCGACGGGACGCGGAGGATCAAACGTCGGCGGACGCGTCGAGCACCTCTCGTACGCGACAAAGGCGGGAGATGACGCGACAGGCATCGCGGTCGTCGATGCGCTCGAACATTACGCGAGTAAACGCGTGGACGGTCGAGTGGGTGGACAAGCGATCGTGTTCACGGAGACGAAATCGACGGCGGAGCGCTTGCGCGCGACGCTGACCAATCAGTTGACGACGGTGCGTACACGTTCTTCTTTTTTTCGATGCACTTCTTGAGTCGATCGGTCACTCGTCGATGACGAACAAAACTTTAAGGGATTTATGAGATTGGAATCCGTTCCATGTTCGTATCTATAGACTACAATTCTCCGAGACGACACCGACGACGACAGAGAGAAGAGTTGTTTTTTTTGCGCTCGACGACGACGTTCCAGAGGATTGCTACATATTCTTATCTACATTCCCTGAGAGATCAACAGTGATTACACTTGACGAGATGATGGAACGTCGTCTCGCGTGTGCTTCTTTTTTTTCTCACTTTTTTCGCATCCGCGTGCGATGGCGATGAAGATACACCTTATTTTCACATGTTAGACTGTCGAGATTGAAGGGTGAGGATCCTTCAATCGATGTGCACAACCATTCTGCCGAGCCATCTACGCGTGAACGAGACGTCTTGAAGTTTTGAACGGGAACTGACATGTTTTTTGCGTCTTCGCAGGAGCTCGATGCGAACAAACGCACGCGAAGGGTGACGTCGTTACATGGCGACTTGCCTCAACCCGCGCGCGACGCGACGCTCGCGAATCTCCGATCCGGGGACGTGGACGTTCTCGTCGCCACGGACGTCGCCTCTCGCGGTCTCGATTTACCCGGCGTCGAGCTCGTCGTACACGCAGACATGCCCAAATCTGCGGACACGTACTCGCACCGAGCGGGACGCGCGGGACGACCCGGATGCGCCGCGCCCGGCGTCTCGTTGCTTCTCTCGCGACCCGACCGTGCGGCGGACGTCGCCAAACTCGAGCGCGAGGCAAAGGTGACCATCCGCCGTCTCGTGCACATCGGTGAACGCGCGCGTATAATCGTGACGGGCGACTTGGAGACGGCCGCGAAGACACCCGCGAGCGAACCCGCGGCGCCGAAACGACGCGACGATTCGATCATATCCGACCACTTCGCGACGTACGCCGACGATTTGAAAAAGATTGGCGATAAACGATCGGGCTCTTCGGGGAAAAATAAGGGACGATCGGGACGCAGATGATACGATTCTTACTGGTAGTGATTAGTAGTTAGTCAGGTTTTCATGACTTGTGTTGAGATATTCCTGTAGAAGTACTCCTCGCGGCTCCCTCTGCGCGCGCGCTGTGTATTCGCCGAGCGCACGTTCATCACCCGAAACTCACGGTCCTCGCACGACGTTCCAGTCGACGGGTTTAGACGACGTTCCAGTCGACGGGATTGTTCAGACGCAACTCCCGCATGCGTCTTCGCGTGCGTCGTCTCGCACTTTCTCCCGTCTTCCCGCTCGTGAGCTCTTTCAAGCGTTTATACACCCGTTGCGCCCGTCCGCAATTCTCGAGGTAATCCCCTTCCTTCGCGTGCTCGGACAATTCATCGATGAATCCCATCAATCCCTGAACATCCGCCATGGCGGGATCCTCGGGCGACTCCAGGAGTTTCAATATCGTCTTAAAATCGTTCTCGTCCTCACTCTCGCTCTGCGCCCATCGACGCACGACGCGAAGCATCTCCTCGTGATCCTCGCCGCGCGGCGCGGGACAATCTCGATCCAACGCGTACGTAAAACACGCCGTGTATCCCTTCATCGCCGCGTTAGCGACCGTGCGCCAATCCCACTCGGCGCCGTGTTCCCTCGCCCACGTCAACACGTCCAAGTGTCCGTTAAACGTCGCTCCCGCGCACACCTGCGAATCCCACGCCACGTCGCGCGACCTTAACCATTTCAATTCCTCCAAATCACCCCGTCTCGCCACCAACGCCGTCGTCGCCGCCCCGCACGCGCTTCTTTCGACGCAAAATCGCGCCGCGTCTCGATGCCCGCATTCATACGCCTCCACCGCCGACTTTTCATCCATCGCGCACCCGCGATTCTCGACGAGCTCGCGCAGGAGCGCCACGGATCCACTCGCCGCCGCGCACGACGTCGTCCACGCCCCGATCGCGGCGCCGGCGTCGACGAGCGCGATGACTTTTTCGAGATCGCCCGCGCGCGCCGCCACGTTCACCTCCGCGTCGGGCGGCGACGGCTCCGCGCCGCGCATGACGCGCGACGACGAGTGCGGCCGACGCGCGCGGTGTGAAAGTGGGCACCCTCGACAGGTTTTGGTTTATCCCCGCGCGCGCGCGGACAGGGAAAGGAGAGAGGGAATACGAGGAGGGAGGGTGGAGACGGGGGAAGGGGTGAAAAGGATGGGTTTCCGGTGGAACTCGGCGGGTGGTGGTGGTTAAAAATCGTCGTCGAGGACGCGGGGGCGAGGCGGGGGCGTGAGGCGAACTCTGAGGGCGTAGTCGACGTAGGCGACGTCGCGGGCGAGACGGCCCGGGAGGCGGAAGACGCGGGAGAGGAGAGGCGTGCGGAGAGGGTCGATGAAGCGCTCCGAGGCGACGTCGCGCCACTCGATGTCGTGGAAGTGGGTGTGGGAGTGGAGATTGCCGGTGCCGAAGTCGGCCTCGACGAGGAAACGACACTCGGAGGGATCGACGTATTGATCGGGATGGGCGACGTTGTCGTCGTTCAAGCCGACGGGAGTGTGGGCGGTGCCGCCCTTGTCGCGATTGAACGGCATGGGAAGGGCGCCGTCGAAGTTGGTCTCGATGAAACGGAGGCGGTAGTGCTTGGAAGGGAAGTGGTAGGAGCTCGGGAAGCGGTACCACTCGTCGCCGACGCACACGTTGATTTCGTGATCGTCCTCACCGTTCATGTACTCTCTCGCTAAATAGTCGGGCCACGCGTTGCCGTCCTCGAAACCCTTTGGCGTCGGAAGCGCGTTGTAAATCTTCGCCGGCGCGCTGTAATACGTGAGCAGCGCCGCCGTGCGGGACAGTGAGAGCAACGATGAGACGAGCAACGCCACACACACCGAGCAGATGGTGACTTTCTCGAGCGCCCGCGACTTCGCGCGTCGGCTCACCAACAGCGCGCCCTCGGCGACGGAGCCGAGACCGATGGCGGCGCTGAGACAAATGCTCGGATAAATCATGTAGAGGAACCTTTCCTCTTTGTGCGGGATGCCCATGAAGAAGGCGGCGACGAGAGGAAATGGCGAACACACGAAAATCATCGCGCGCCAGTTATTTCTGTACGCGTTGATATTCTTCAACACGGACGCCGCGTCGTCGTTCTTGTTCCCCCGAAGAATTTTATTCTTGAACACCTGTTGTTCGTGCCAAGCCTTCATGGCCACCGCCACTGCAATGGAAAACGGCGCCATTAGCGCGAACACTCCCGTGAGCTGGAAATTCAATGCTAAATTTTTCATGTAGAAACTCCTCGGCTCCGTCCCGTAGAGATCACTCTTATCGTTCATGATGTTATAATCCAAGAGATTGAACACCGAACTCACGAACTTCAACTGACCCTTGGGGCTATACATGTATGAATCGAACGCCACCGACACGGCGGATGCCGCCACCGTCGTCGCCAAAACCGTGCGCATCGTCGCCGAGAATCCGACGCCGTAGATGGCGTACAGCCCGAACGGGATCGTCGCGATGCCACTGAACGGCCACCCGAAAACGACAGCCATGACACACGCCTTGCACGCTCGTCTGTGCTCTCTTCGCAGCGCCGCCGCCGTCGCCACGGCGACGCACATCATGGCGAACGAACTCGGCAAAAACGCCGTCGACGCGATCGCCATCCCAGTGTTCGTGGCGAATATCACCATCAATATCGCACCCGTGATCACGCTTCTCCCGCTCACCGCGTCCACGAGATCCGCCTCGCAGTACGCGCTCGCCGCGCCCAACGCGGCTCGCACCAGCGCGAACGTGGACCTCCCGTCGTCCGCCCCGAACAGCGCCCTCCCCACCATCGCCACCGGGTAATGCATCGCCAGATACGCGTACGACCGAAGCGCGAACTCCCCACCGTGCTCCCACGTCTGCAAACCGTGCCCATGCGTGAGGTAGTGCAACGGCTCCCAGAAATTGAAGGCTTCATCGCAATCAAACGTCGTGAAATTCGTCGCGCACACGATCGCTCGCGACGCGAGGATGATGCCGAGCGCGCGATGAAACATGTTCTTCATCCTCGTCGCCCTCCCGTCGCGCGCGCGTCGACCTCTGACGTCCAAGTGCGCGTTTCTCGATTCGCATTCGACCGAATGCGAGCCCGCGCGCGATCGAGCCCCGAAATCTGCGAGCGCGTCTCCGGCGAACTCCACACCGGGGCGCGCGAGCGCGCGGAGACGACGCCGCGCGCGCGAACGCACGTCAAAGAAATTCGTCATGGGCGCGTCGTTCGAGGAATCTGTCATCGCGCTCAAGAGCATGTTCCCGGACGTGTCCGAGGTCGTCGTGCGCACCACGCTCGAGGCGCGCGACGGACACATGGAGAGCGCGGTGGAGAAATTGCTCGCGATGTCGCGTCGCGGGGGCGGTGGACACGGTGGGAAAGATTACGAACAGTCTGGACTCGGCGCGCCGGGGGCGATGGGGATGTCGCCGGGCGCGTACGACGGGCGAAACGGGTGCGTGCGGTGATAACTCTGTGTGTGGGCGCGAAAACCGCGTCTTCCGGGACGCGCGTCCGTGCGCGCGCGACGCGCGCGAGGATGCGCGGGCGCGTGATGTCGATGCGAACGTTTTCCTCGCGTCGAAAACGCGCGGCTTCGCGGACGCGCGCGACGACGCGAGGCGCGAGGGCGCGGTCGAACGCTCGGGGGGATCGTGAGCGCTCGGCCGTCGGGGACGTGGGAACTGGGTGTTGGGGAAGAGGAGACTGACGAGCGTCGCGGCGTTTTTTCATCGCGCGCGTAGTGGATTCGGAGGACACGGATCGGGAATGGGTTCGTCGGATTATTACTCGAACGTTCCGCCGCCGCGCGAGGAGGAGGACTCTCTGTGGGGCTGGCTCACGGGCGAGGAGGGCGGCGAGTCGAACGACGAGACGTGGAATTGGATCTCGAATCAGATGTCTTACCTCGCGCTCGAGGCGTCTAGACAGATCAAAGGCGTGACGGACGCCATCGCGGAGGAGATTTTGGGTCCGCCTGAAGAGGAGTTAGGGGAAGAAGTAGAAGAAATCACAGAGGAAGAGCGCGAGAGAGCGGACGTTGTCTCGGGCGGCATGGGAGTGCAGGCGAACCGAAGAACGAATCAACCGAAGAATGACACGTCCAAACCGAAACCGAAGAAACCGGTCCGCTCGCAAGAGTACGACGACGAAGACGAAGAAGACGACGTCCTCGGAGGTGTGCTTAACCTCCTCGGTTTGGAGGATGAAGAGTACGACGACGAGCCTTACGTCCGCCGCGACTCGAAAAAGGATAAGTGAGCGGCACACGTTTGCGAACATGTAAAGTAGATTTGTTATTCATCTTCTCCAAAACCATCAATCAAGTGTTTTAGTGGCTAGCAACACAGCGAGACGCCGCGCTCGATGAATTCCTCGAGGGAGAGCTCCGACATGTCCGCGCAAGCGTCGTCCACGGCAGATTGAAACGATGACGAACTGGCGATGCTCGCACGCGGTGTGCGTTTGGGTACCGACGTCGTTTCGGACGACGTCGACTGCTCTCGTCGCTTCATCGCGTCTTCTTCAATGCGTCGCCATCGACGATGTTTTCTCTGTATAGCTCTCAACTTTTCTCGAGCTTCTTCAGCCTCCTTGGCGACGACGAGCCTATGTAGACGATCAAAGTACTCGTCGTCCGTTTTCTTTCGCGGCTCGGCGTTCACGTCGATGGAATCGTTCCAGTCGGGCTTCTCGATCGCTCGACGCGGCGTCGGCGAAGTCGTGTGTCTGTTGATAATCTTTGACTTTGTCGCCCGTCTCTCGCGACTTCGCTTCGCCAACACCGCCGTTCGCGCCGCGTGACGTCTTCTCTGACGTGCATCCATCGGCCACGCGACGTCGACCTCCCTCTCCCCATCGTCCCTCCTCGACGTCTCGCGGTTGACTTTCGTTGACTCTGGCGCCGCGACGACGACGTTCCGCGTCAACTCCACCGTCTCCTTCCCGACCACTGGACGCGCTCGCACGCCGTAGACGACGCCCGATTTATTCTTCTTCGTCCGCAACGCCTGTCGACACTCTCGAAGCGCCCTCTTCGAGTCTCTCAACTCGCGTTCCCGTCGCCGACACCCCTCGCACGCCGACTCCGCCTGCGCGCCCGCGTTCCTCGTCTCCACCCGCTCCGTCCCCGTCCTCGCGTCCGACCTCTCGACCGTCACCGGGGCCATCGACGTCGTCTCTCGCATCGCCGCCCTCGCGTCCACCGCCGCCATCTCTCGCACGGCGTCCATGAACGTCGTCGTCGCGCGCGTCTCGATTCCTCCGACCGGCAGACGAATCGCCACGTCCTCGCCCTCGACCGCGCGATCGAACCACGCGCTCGGACTCGGCGCGAGCGCGGACGGCATCTCGTCTCGAGCGATGATTCGCGCTCGCGAGGGCGACTCGCGCCGATCGTCGCGTTGTGACGCGCGCGGCGATGGGATTGGTTTTTGACCCACGACGCGGGACGGGACGGCATTCGCGCGCGCGAGGGCGACATGCTTGGTCACGCGCTTCGACGATGCGCGCGAGCGACGACGCGCGGTGCGATGACGTCGTCCGCGGCGCGCACGCGCGGCATCGCGTCGTCGTCGGCCGTCGGGGACGAATTCAGGTACGAACCGTTGTTCGACGTGCGCGCGCCCAAAGACGTCGAGTGGCGGCTCGTGACGACGGAGGGAGTGTCGGAGACGCGCGGACCGGACGGTGAGGCGTACGTTAAGGTGGAGCCGAGCGCGCTGCGCGCGCTGGCGGCGCGCGCGGTGCGAGATGTGAGTCATCTCTTGCGACCGGGACATTTGCAACAGCTTCGGAAAATTTTAGACGACCCGGAGGCGTCGAAGAACGATCGATTCGTCGCGTTGGAGCTGTTGAAGAACGCGTGCGTGGCGGCCGGGATGATTTTACCGGGATGTCAAGACACGGGCACGGCGATCGTGATGGGGAAGCGAGGCGGGAGGGTGCTCACGGATGGCGAGGACGAAGCCGCGTTGAGTCGAGGCGTGTACGACACGTACACGACGACCAATCTGCGATATTCCCAAGTCGCGCCGCTGAGCATGTTTGAGGAGAAGAATACCGGTAGCAACTTACCGGCGCAGATCGATCTGTTCGCGACCAAGGGTGATGAGTATCACTTTCAGTTTATGACGAAGGGCGGCGGGAGCGCGAATAAAACGTTCTTGTTCCAACAGACCAAGGCAGTCTTGAACGAGGCGAGTTTGATGTCCTTCTTAGAGGACAACATCAAAACCATCGGCACGAGCGCGTGTCCGCCGTACCACCTGGCGATCGTCATAGGAGGCCTGAGCGCGGAACAAAACTTGAAGACTGTCAAGATGGCGAGTGCCAGGTATTACGACAATTTGCACACCTCTGGAAACGAACTCGGTCGCGCGTTCAGAGATTTGGAGTGGGAGGAGAAGATTCACAAGTTGTCGCAAAAGATGGGCATCGGCGCGCAGTTCGGTGGCAAGTACTTTTGTCACGACGTGCGCGTGATTCGTTTGCCACGACACGGCGCCTCGTGTCCGATCGGCATGGGAGTCTCGTGTTCGGCCGATCGTCAAGCGCTCGGTAAGATCACGAAAGACGGCGTCTTCATCGAGGCGCTCGAAAAGGATCCGAGCAAATATTTGCCCGACGTCCAAGAGGGCGATCTCTCGAACGACGTGGTGCACATCGATTTGAACAAACCGATGTCTGAAATCCTCGCCACGCTGAGCGCGTGCGAGGTGACCACTCGACTCACGCTCACCGGTCCCCTCGTCGTCGCTCGCGACATAGCGCACGCCAAGTTAAAGGAACGCCTCGACCGCGGTGAAGACTTACCGCAATACATGAAGGACCACGCGGTGTACTACGCCGGTCCCGCCAAGACCCCCGAGGGCATGGCGAGCGGTTCCTTCGGTCCCACCACCGCCGGTCGAATGGACTCCTACGTCGATCAATTTCAAGCCGCCGGCGGCTCAATGGTCATGCTCGCCAAGGGTAATCGATCCAGCGCCGTCACTCGCGCGTGCAAGACTCACGGCGGTTTTTACCTCGGTTCCATCGGCGGTCCCGCCGCCATTCTCGCCCAAAACAACATTAAAAAAGTCGACGTCCTCGAGTTCCCAGAGCTCGGCATGGAGGCCGTGTGGAAGATTCACGTCGAGAATTTCCCCGCATTCGTCGTCGTCGACGACAAGGGTCACAATTTCTTTTTGAAATGGACGGGATGAACCCCTCGCGTCGTCTCGCCCGTACAATCCGTTGCAACGTCTCCGCGAATCCTCTGACGAGATCTCATTCACTCGCGTCCCTCCCGCGTCCCCACACGACGCCTCGCGCCTCGCCATGACGCACGACGCATCGACGGCGTTACAAAACGTCGACGTCAACGTCACCGCGTCCGACACCGAGCGCGAGGACGCCGAGACGACGTCCACCAAGCGCGAGCAGATTCAAACGACGACGGCGACAGGTGCCGGTGACGGTGCTCCCGCGCCCGACGAGGAGAAACGCGCGCGCGCCGACGGCGACGACGACGCCGGTGACGCCGCCGATGTCGTCGCTCCCAAGAGACAGAAACCCGCGAGCGCGAAGGAACGCGCGCCGAGACCGATGGACGTCGACGCCCTTCCCGAGGCGCTCGGGGATTGGAAGCGAGACGCCGAGCTCGGGTTGAAGAATCTATGGGCGCGAGAGCGCCTACGATTGTTGGATTGGTTCGAGACCAAAGCGATGATTAATACGTGCATCGTGTCGTGTCCGGCGGCGGCGCTGCGGGAGAAGATGCGCGAGTTGAGAGACAACGGGGTGTACGGAAGCTCGATGACGCCGTATTTGCTCCTGTTGCGAGACGTCTTCGACGAGACGGATGCGTACGTGGATGATTTGGACGAGGAATTGGATTTTAACGACTTTTTTGACGATGAGGAGAGCGAGAGCGAGGAGGAGAGCGAGAGCGAGGAGGAGAGCGAGAGCGAGGAGGAGAGCGAGGAGGAGAACGTTCCCGTCGTGGCGCGATCGAGAGGCGCGGCGGCGGAACCGGAGGAGACGCCGCAGCAAAGGGTCGGCGCGTCTCGATCGGCGCCGAGCGTCGAGGAGATGGACGAGATCAAGGCCAAGTTTAGTCGATTCGGGCAGTTCCTCGGACAGTACTTCACCGAGAAACGTCTCGAGGTTGAAAAGATTGAAGCCATCGTCGCCGCCGCCGCCGCGGAGAACTTCGACGACCCGCAAGAAGTCAACAAATTCTTAGAGATCATGCAGCGACAGAACAAGATCATGTACGACCAAAACGAATGGACGGTCTACATCATTTAGGTAGGTTTCCCTCGGCAGCCGTGTAACGTGTAACGCAGACCAAACGCCGGAATACGCGCGCGCGCGCGCGGCGTCCTTCCTTCCCTTATCCACCGATCACGACTCCCCACGAGTCCCTCGATCGACCGACCCCATGGAAACTCGGCACCCCACCGTCACGCACGCACGCATGCATCATTCATCGACGCGCGTCGCCGTCTCGCGCGCGATGCCCGCGGTGGACGACGAGACGAGCGACGAGGAGCGCGAGGAGGATCGCGGGGCGGAGGAGAGAGCGGCCGTCGCGTGTTTGCTCGCGTTACGCGCGGCGACGACGCGTACATCGCTGGATCGCGTCGATGACACCGTCGAGGCGGCCGCGCGCGCGGCGCGGGAGAGCCAACCGACGCACAGATTCGACCGGTGTTTGACGCGCGCGAAGACGCGGGAGATCGTCCGAGCGAATGGGGAGTTTTTTCCGATTCCGGAGAGACGTCGACGGGGGGTCGTCGAGCGAATCCTCGCGCGCGTCCGCGGCGCGCGCCGACGGGCGGCGCGCGAGGGAGAGAAGGACACCGCGGCGCGGACTCCGGCGCGGATGACTCCGCCGATGGGGAGCGAGAGGACGGCGCCGGTGGACGAGACGGTGGATGTCGGCGTGCACGCATCGGTGATCGAACGCGTGCGTACCGGTGTTGACGCAACGACGATCGAGTCTCCGAACTCGGACGACGCGAAGAGCGATACCACGCGAGGACCGACGAACGAATTGTTGGATGAAGAAGAAGAGGAAGAAGAGGAGGAAGAAGAGATTCAGTGCACGCAGACGTACACCGATTCGCGCGTTCTAGTACAGTCTTCCGCGCGGGATTTGATCATCATAGACGGTTCCGACGACGAACGCGATGAACACGCGGAGAGAGAGAACGCCGCCGACGACGACGAGGACGGCTCCGCGAGAAAAAAGCCGAAACTCTCGCACGAAAACTATACCATGGTTCAAATCACGTCGATGGTGTGTTCCTACGCCGCAGAGGAAGGCAAGGACTTGGAAGAAATATTTTCGAAGATCAGGAGCGCCGCCGCGGAAAGTGCCCGCGAGCACATCCAACGCGACCGCCGCCGTCTCGAGATGCACGCGTCTCGCTTGGATAAAAATATCTAAATCAGCCATTTTGTGTCATCTCTGTAGTGCGCGCACGCGCGCGTCCGTCTCTCTCGACCGCTCGACGCAACGCTCGTCGCCGACCGACTCGAGTTTAAAAATCTCCGAGCTGTCGGATCTTCATTCAAACCTCCGCACACGCGGACGCACCGGGCGACGCGCGCGCCGGAGACATGTCCGACGATCAGCGCGCCGAACTCGCGAACCTCCGCGACACGGTGACGCGCAAGATCGGCGATGCGGCAGCCGTGCGTCGCGTCATCGGCGACGATTGGCGCGTGGAAATCCGCGCGCGCAAGAGCGGCCCGAAAGCCGGAGAGACGTATCGCGAGTGGTTCTCGGGGACCGGGGAGAAGATGCGGAGCGTGCGTGAGGTGTGCGCGGTCGTCGAGCGGGCGATGGCGGCGCGGAGGGGTGGGAACACGACGACGAGTAAGAGCGCCAAGACGAAGAGCAAAGGAAAAGCAAAGGGCGCCGCCTCGACGACGGATGGGCGAAAGAGAAAGGCGAGTGAGACGACGAAAGGGAGCGATGAGGCGCTCGAGTTGGAGAAACTGTGCGTAGACGTCGCGAGGGCGATCGGGCGGGATATTCGAGGCGATGGGTGGGCGGTGGAGGTGGTGACGCGAAAGGGCGGCAAGTTACAGGGACAGACGTATAAGGAGTTCATCGCGCCGTGCGGGAATAAACTGCGATCGATGAAGGAGGTGATGACGTATTTGGCGTCGTTCGAGGCGCCGGTGGGGGAAAAGGCGCGCGAGAGCGAGCGAGGGGCGCCAGAGAGAGACGCGCTGAGCCAAGACGAACTCGTGGCGTTGGAGCGAAAGAACGCGGCGGCGCACGCGGCGTTGATCACCAGAGCCGTGCCGGCGGTGCCGGAGCGCGCGCAAACCGTGAACGTCACGGGATTAGAGTTAGACGAAGATATGGACGAAGATCGGTTGGTGGTGGAATTTACGAACATCACCGGGTTTGAACCGGTGTACGTCTCTGTCGAGGAGCTTCGCGGAATGGTGAACAAGGAGCGAGCTCGAGCGGCGGTGAAAACGATCCGCACGTCTCCGACGTTCAAGTTCAATCCGTCAACGCGTAATCCGCCGCGACTTTCGCTCGGTGAACTCCCGAACGGTGCGGGGCTTACCAGGGAAGAGGAAGAGAGCAAACGCGCCGATCAACAGGCGTTGATTCAAAAAATGAAGGCGGCGGCGAGCGGGTATGACGATGCCCTCGCGCTCGGCGACGTTTCCAACGCGGATTGGCGAGGAGGTGGGCGTGTGCCTAAATTTTTAGGCAATACATCGGTCCCAGACGTCGTCCGTGGAGGCACGCGCGCGGGCGCGGCTCCGAAGATTGCCGGCACCGAGGCTGAAATCAAACTTTTGCCGAGCACTGCGACGCAACTAGTTGAATCGGAAGACAAACCGCCGTTCGATCCTTCGGATACGAAAGACGTCACGATGTTGAAGGCTGCCATGCACACTGGCGCGGTCCCAGAGCAGACGCGTTGCCGGGACGATGAACGCGCCAAGGTGATCGACCTCATTCAGGGCTGTCTGCGCGATCACAAACCGGGGAGCTTGTATCTCGCGGGTTTGCCAGGTACGGGGAAAACGTTAACGTTGAAGGATGTGCAGCGCACGACTGAAAGGTGGGGAATCTCTGGGAAGACCAGGCCTCGAGTTGTTTTCATAAATTGCATGTCCTTGCGAGATCCCAAGTCCATCTTTGGTGTGATTTTAGAGGAGCTCGGCGACAAAGTCACCGCTTCCGATCGTAAGCCCACGAGTGAGGCAATCGAATTCAGCGATGTTCCGGAAGTCATCGCGCTTCGTCGAGCCGTGACGGAGCTCAACGGTGGGATGTGTATCATTTTACTCGATGAGATGGATCAACTCGTGACAAAGGCTCAAGATGTGTTGTACGAACTATTCGCGCTTCCCGCGCTCAAAGAATCACGATGCGTTCTCGCGGGCGTATCCAACGCCATCAACCTCACGGATCGAGTGTTGCCCAGACTTCGCGCGCGTGGGTGCGAACCCGCGCTCGTGACGTTCTCGGCGTACGATGGTAAACAACTCAAGGTGCTTCTCAAACAGCGTCTCGCGAAACTGCCGTTTCGGGCGTTTGAGGACAGCGCGCTCGAACTTTGCTCGAGAAAGGTCGGCGCGGCGACGGGTGACATGCGAAAGGCGCTCAACGTGTGCGCGACCGCTATCGACATGTACGTTCGAGAAGCGACGCAACCGCCAGAAGATGATCACAGCGAGCCGGGACCGGTGGAGAAGGGTGTCGTGAAAATCGCTCACATGGCGCGCGCGCTATCGAAAACATACGCATCGCCGATGGTTGATTCCATTCGCGCGCTCCCACAGATGCAACAGATGGTGTTGTGCTCTGCCGTCAAACTTTTGAGCAACTCACCGACGATGGAAACAACCATCGGTGCCCTGCACGATCGATACGTGTTCGTGTGCAAGTCGGCGGGCGTGAAGGATCTACCGGCTGGTGAATTTTACCACATGTGTTCGGCGCTCGCTGATCACAGTTTGCTCAAGGTGGCGAACGCGAACAACGACCGTCTGCGTAAAGTGCGGTTATTAGCGACGAAAGATGACGTCGTCTTCTCCCTGCAGGGCGTCAATTTCTTCAGAAATTTACTTCAGTAGGCGTTTGATGTACATCGAGACGAGACGACGCGTTGAATCCCTCACTTTTCGACGCACGACATCCAAAGTTTAGAACTCTTCAACTCGCGATAAAACAACTTGATGTCTCACGTTCGATCAATCTTTCGACCCGTGGCGCGACTCGGCGCGGTGCGACGCGCGCGATTCGGCGTGAAAACGAGTCGGTCCATCATTCGCGCCGAGAGCGCGAGCGAGCAGCCTCCCTCGGGAGCCTTTGTTCGAGGTCAAGCGCAGTTTTCAAGGTTTTACCCGCAAGAGGCACGTGATTTCACGTATTCTCGTCACATCATGCTCGCCGTCGACGGCACGCACGCTTCGGAGGATGCAGCGCGATGGTGCACGCAGAACGTTACGCGTTCCGGAGACTTGCTGCATTTGATCCACGTGGCGACTCCCGAGACGCTCAATCTGTTCAGTATCTCCGGTCCTCCCGGTACTGAATTCGTGATGGACGTCGACTGGGAGCGACGAGATCAGTTCTGGGAGAGCGTTGTGCGCAGAACGGAAAGATTGCTCGACGGTACAATCACGAATATCATCGGCAAAGACGCGAGCGAATCGAATGAAAATTTCATCCGACCTCCCATCGAGCTCGACGCCATCCTTGATCAAACATGGGCGCCCGTGGGGGAAGTGTTGCTCAAAAAAGCGAACGAGTGCGGGGCCGAGATGATCGTCGTCATCAAGCATCGCAAAACTTGGCTCGAACGAACGCTCACGGGATCCGTGAGCGAATTCGTCATCGATCAGGCGAAACAGGCTGTGGTGGTCTACCACGCCGAGATGCCAACGTCCGACGATGTGATTTCTGATGAAGAGAGCAGCCAATCAGACGCAGAAGCGCGCAACGAACCTCGTTGACCGCGCGACGAGAGAAAATCAAGAAGATTGAAGACGACGATACGAGGGAGAGAGACGACGACGATGTCTTCTTTTTTCTCAGTTTACATCGCGAGTGTGCTCAGTGCGCGAGAATTTCGCGAACGTACTTGTAAGAATTGCTCCAGACCGCCTTACAGAGATCGATCGGAAGGATTTCTTCTTTATTCTTGATGTTCTTATCCGCGCCGCTTTGAAGGAGAAGATTGACGATTTCCACGTGACCGCGCATCGCCGCCCAGTGCAACGCCGTGTTATCACCTCCATCGAGCGCGTCCACGTCCGCGCCCTGTTCGATGAGACATTTCACCGTGTGATAATGTCCATTGTGCGCCGCTCGCTGCAACGCGGTGTCCTTCATCAACCCGCTCTGTTGAATATCCGCGCCCTCGCTCAGCAACAGCTCCACCACCTTGGTGTGACCGTTACCCGCCGCGAGAACCAACGGCGGATCACCGCAGTGATCGCACTCATTGATCGGCGCGCCCTCGTGAATGTGTTCCTTCACCCAATCGTAGTACCCATCGACGCAATCGCGCCAGATGTTTGATTTCTCGGGAATGAACCTTCCCGTCTGCGAGGAGTCGAGCGGTCGCGCGGTCGTCAGTCGAGGCGTCGTCGAGGCGTCGCGCGTCGCGTGCGCACCACGAGATCGAAAGGCATGCTTTCGTCGTCTCTTCGCGCCGCGTTCGAGCGGAATCGCTCGGCGTCGTCGAGTGTCGCGCGACGCGCGCGTCTCGAAAATGGCGAGCGTTTTTCGCCTCGAGCGTTTTTTTTTCTCGTCGTCTCGAAACGAAAACGAAACGCGACGCGACGACGCCTACGCTTTCGGGTGTAACATTGCAATGTGAGATGCGCGAGGCGCGACTACCGAGGGCATAAGAGAGGAACGCGGCGCGTGCGCTCTATTTCTTCGGGTCGATGAGCACCTTGGGCGGACGCGATGCCTTCTCCACCACGCCGCTCGTGCCGAAGCGTTTGCGCAAGACGGCGAGGACGTCCTTCATCTCGACGCCCTGTTTATTGAGCATCACCATGGAGTGGTAGAGCACGTCCGCCATCTCGTTCGTCGCCGCTTCCCTACCCTCGTCCTCTTCCCACGTTTGGCAGAGCTCGCCAGCCTCCTCGCGAATCTTCTTACACAAGAGTTCCGGATTATCCAATAATCGACGCGTCCACGAGGGCTTGGCGTCCTCGTCCACCTTCTCCACGCGTCTCGCCTCGATCGTCGCTTCCAACTCGTACAACGTCGTCAACGCCTCCTCGGCCGCGTGTCTTCCACCGCCCTCGCGCACCGCCGCGCCGTCCGGACCGTCAACCCGTTTATAATAACACGTGTGCGCCCCGGTGTGACACGTCGGCCCCGTCGGGACGCCCAAATAAATCAAACTATCCCTATCGCAGTCCACGTGCACGCTCTCCACTCCGATAAAGTTCCCACTCGTCTCTCCTTTGCACCACAATTCCGATCGACTCCTGCTCCAAAACGTCGCCTTACGGTTTCGAAGCGTGTACGCCACCGCCTCTCGGCTCGCGAACCCCTGCATGAGAATGGCCCCCGTGTCCACGTCCTGCGCGATCGCCGCCACCAATCCCTTGTCGTCGTACTTCAATCCATCGAGGAAACGCTCGACGGCGTCCTCGCTCGCGTCCACCGCGAGGACGAGCGAGCGCGCGCTCGCCTCGACGCGCGCGCGACGGAAGATTCGCCGCGATCGCATCCTCCTCGTCGTCGCGCCTCTCGCGCCGTGACACGCGGGCGCGACGCGCGCGGAAGACGCGCGCGCGGGGAACATGTCGGACGTACGCGTCTTCGCGCGCGCGTGGACGCGAGGTGAGGGGAAGACTCGCGAGAGATGCCGCGAGGCGTCGCGAAGTGCCGCCGCCGAAATCATTCATTCATTTCGCGTCGCGCATTCGTCGCGTTCGTTCGTCGCGCGCGCGCGTTTCATGGCGCTTCGACGCGCGGTGACGGCGCTGACATCGCCTCGCGCGCGGGCGGCGTCGCTCGCGTCGACG
>TARA_B100000674_G_scaffold488412_1_pt1 | contig 22660 bp, 18 predicted proteins | sample TARA_B100000674 | Tara Oceans TARA_B100000674 (sample SAMEA2622759) | marine metagenome | biome: marine biome (ENVO:00000447); feature: surface water layer (ENVO:00002042); material: "saline water (ENVO:00002010), including plankton (ENVO:xxxxxxxx)" | depth 5 m
TCCAATTTAAAAATGCTTGAACCTGTTCGTAATTCAAGCCTACAACCGGATAGTTTTCGAAAAAAGGATGCCAATTATAAAGCATAGCCATGGGTTCGTTCCATGAATAGGGAAAATGCCTAATCCAGGTCAAAGTATCAGGAAATACATCAATCTCTCTCCTCTCTAAACACTCCGACAAATCATATAAATTATATGGACATTTCTTATTTACAAACCATCCCTCATATACAAGTCGATCTTTTTGAAAAACATAAATAGAATCATCGTCTTTTTTATAGCTAGCGACTTTATCATATAGTAAATCAAGTAACCAAGTCCAGTTTGTATCATTTCTATAATTAGGAAGTTTCTTTTTCCAATTCAACCTCGAACTATATTCACCTTCGTCTATCAAATAACGATCTGGATCTTCCTCTCCTGCATACATCCTAGTAATCGAATCTTTTACGTAATTTAAAAACTCTATATATTCTCCAACCGAAACTTCTTTATTCTTAAAATAAAAAGGTTTGAAAAATTTAGAAGTATATTCAGAAGAATAGCCAAAACAAATAACTTCCTTGGTATTTTCAAAAGTATAAGTATTTAAATCTGGCATATAATATCGTGCTGAAGGTAAATAAGAAAAATTCCCAATGGACTGGTGAATGCTTTTATATGGGTTCATAAAATTAAACCCTTTAATAGCAGGAAGTCTTTTACTTTTTGTTAAAACATTTACTAAAGAAGAGTCAAACTGCCTCCTTTCCCATTTATACTCGTCCCAATTGGGTCTAGCTAATTTATATGCAGGAATTCGGTCCCATTCTAATTTTTGAGAAACAACAACAGTTGTTATAAAAAAGCCTAAAAAAAATAATAAGAATCTGATCATTCTGAAAGATTAACAATCTTAATAACTCTCAAAATATATGAAGTAACAAAAAAATGAGCTTTTAATTCCCCTTTATAATTTTATTATATTTTTTAGTATTTCCTGGATCTATTTTTATTAATAGAGGAACTAATTTTTCTTTTTGCTCGTCTGAGGCATTTTTAAAAATATTTACAACCTCATCAGATTTAGCATTAAAAAAAACCTGTAATAAATAAGATGAAGGTTGACGTTTATGAATAGCTTCCAATGCTAATAAGGATTTGTAAATTGAATATTCTCCTTGTTTTTTATTGCTTTGCATTAAGTCTAATCCTTCACGATGATATTTATACAAACAATCTCTAAAGGACTTAAAAGCTCCATTATTTATATTTTCAATCAACCAATACCTATTCTGGCTCCCATCTGTTGACCTCCAGCCTATTCCTCCTCCATTTTGAGAAAGCGTCGCAATATCAAACGCTTTTGTAAAATAAATCCCGCCTCCTTCTTTGCTAAAAGAATCATAATCAATACCTAAGATTACATAAGCATAGTAAGCCAGTACAGAAGTTAAATTCGAAGTAAACTCATTTTGATTAAAGTCTAAGGGTTGTTGATCAATATAAGTAAAATCAAAATCATTATCATTAACAATGAACATCGTCGATTTATAATTAGTACCATAAACAGGTCTCCCACTCTGAACCTGAAGGGTTCCCGAAAATGTATTCGAACTGATATTTCTTGAATTAATAGTTATAAAAAAAGAACACTCTATTCTTTCTTCTAACTTATATTTATCACCTGTCCATTTTCGATTATTCAAAAACTCTAAAAAAGATTTTTTCATATTATCATAGATATAATCGTCTGAACTTTGAACTGATGAATGGTTTATAACAACATTCGCCAGGAGCTCTTGTGCATTTGAAAATAAATTCGTGAACAAGAATAAAAACAGTGCTAAGAATTTAATCATCCAGTATTTTTTTAACGGTGTTGGCAATATCATTGGCTACTTCTGACTTGGATTTTAACTCAAGTTCAACGGATTTATTATCTGGGTATATAAAAGTAACTTTATTGGTATCCGATTTAAAACCTGCTCCTCTGTCATTAAGAGAGTTTAAAACAATGAAATCTGCGTTTTTAGACTCAAGTTTTTTAGTTGCATTTTCAAATTCATTTTCTGTTTCCATTGCAAAACCAACCAAAACCTGACCCGGCTTTTTCTGATGACCTAAAGACTTTAAGATATCCTGAGTTCTGATAAGCTTAATACTTAAATCACCTTCTTTCTTTTTTAATTTATCTTTAAAAGTCTCTTTTGGAGTATAGTCAGCAACGGCAGCAGCCATAACAGCTATATCAAAATCTGATTTCTTTGAGAATACTGCGTCATACATTTCGGATGCTGATGTAACATTAATTCTATTTACAGTAGCAGAGGAACATTCAACTGAGGACGGACCGCAAACTAATGTAACATCCGCTCCCCTGAAAGAAAATTCATCAGCTATTGCAATTCCCATCTTACCACTGGAGTTATTCCCTATGAATCGGACAGGGTCAAATGATTCATGAGTAGGACCCGCCGTAACAACAACTTTTTTTCCCTTAAAGTCATCCTTTTCCAGGAAGTAACTGGACATTAAATTAACAATCTCCTCAGGTTCTTCCATTCTACCCTTACCAATTAAACCGCTTGCCAACTCACCGTAGTTAGGTTTAACACATCGATTACCAAACTGAATAAGCGATTCAATATTTTTTACTGTAGATGGATGCTTATACATATCTAGGTCCATCGCGGGGGCAAACCAAACAGGACATTTAGCACTTAAATAAGTGGCTATAAGTAGGTTGTCACACAAACCATTTGCCATTTTGGATAAAGTATTTGCTGAAGCAGGCGCTACAAGCATTAAATCTGCCCACATTCCTAACTCTACATGATTGGTCCATTCACCCGAACCTTCATCATAAAAGTTTGAATATACTGGATTTTCGGAAAGGGTTGATAGAGTTAGCGGACCTATAAAATGAGAAGCGGAGGTAGTCATTATAACTTTCACCTCCGCTTGTAGTTTTTTAAGAGCTCTTACCAGATAAGCGATTTTGTATGCAGCAATACTACCTGATACACCTATTAATATTTTTTTGCCCTTAAGCATAAAAAGAAAAAGATTGACTTATTCCTCTTCAGGGGTTTCATTATTTGGATTCCTGAAATAGATCTCTTTGTTTTTCCACTCTTCCTGAGCAATTAAACCCGGCTTGGGTAATTTCTCATAAAATTTGGAAATTTCAATTTGCTCTCTATTTTCAAAGATCTCTTCTAAATTGTCTGTTGTAGAAGCAAATTCTTCCAGCTTTGCATTTAACTCCTGCTTTAATTCAGTACCGATTTGATCAGCTCTTTTAGCCAGAACATTTAAAACTTCATATATGTTTTCACCCTGTGAGAAATCTGTAACGTCTCTTGTGATTGTTGATCCGGGCGCAGTTGTTTTTTTATAATCCATTAAACCTCGTTTATTTTATACTTTATAATTCCTTTTTCTATTTTCCCCTCTAACTTATCAGCTTTACCTTTCAAATGTTCATCTTTTATCTTGTAAGATTGCATTTTAAAAAGCTTCTGTGTATTGGTAAAACGCTCATATCTTTCAAAACGCTTTCCCTTTTTCGCATACTTTAAAGAGGCTGCAATCTGCAAATATACAATTTCTTCCTCATCTTTCTTACTTAATTTTTTTCGCAACTCTGTTTGAGCTCTATTTAGTGCTAACTTATATCGCCCATTTTCATATGGTTCTTTTACCAATGCAACAGGAAAATCTTTTAGTGAATTTTCAGTTTTTTTTCTGATTTTTTCCAATTTCAAATCATAACCAGATGGTGATGACTTAATTCCCCCCTCAACTTTTGGCCAATAACTCATTATTGTATCCAACTGAAATTCCCTTGATTGAGCCTCCTGATTTAATGCAAGTTTGTAATTAGCCAAGAGAAAGAAATACCAATCTTTACTGCTACTGCTTAAAGAAGTGTCATTAAGTAATTTTTTGTATTGAGCAATTGAATGCCTGTATTTTCCTTCTTTATAAAGTTGGTATGCAGCGTTGGTTCTGTAATTAAAGTAGCCTAATCGGGCTGATTCGACTTCTTTCGCTAATTTCATATTTATATACTCACTATTGGATTTGCTTAAACCATTATAATAACTCATTAAATTTTCGTAATTCTTAACCTTATATTGCGTATTTGCCTTTTGACATTTTGCATGGTACGCTTTAAAAAGTTGCAAAGAAAAGTCCTGCTTCTCTGATTTTATTTTAGATCTTCTTAACAAGGTTTCATAGAGACCAATTGCTTTATCATAAGCACCGGTTTTTAAATAATATTCAGGTAGTTCTTTTCTTAATCGAATAATCTCTTCCTGACTGTTCTTTTTAATTTCAGAAACACGCTCTTTATAATCACTTTCCTTATACTTTTTATCAAATACGTTAGATGCTCCAACTGATTTTTTGTAACGTTCAATCTGTTTGGCTTCAACACTCTTTTTTGCCAGTTTAAATTGTGATTCTGCAATTAAGTAACTGGCTTCTTCAGCAAATTCAGTATCAGGAAACTCTACAAGCAAATTATCAAAAAAAACAGCCGACGATTTATATTCTCCCATTTGGTAAAATAACTTTGCCTGCATGTACATTTTAAACTCTAACTTCTTTGTTAGCTCATCAACCTTTTGATTCACTTCATTCTTTCTTTTACTATTGGGGTATTTGTCTAAAAAAAGCTGAAATGACTCAATTGCTCTGTAGGTATAATCCTGATCTAAAAAAGAAGGTGGCGATTTCTCAAAATTAGACATCCCTATATAAAACTGAGACTCTTCAGTATATAACCCTCTTGGAAATTTTTGCACTAATCTTTCAAATTCATATGCAGCTAATCCAAAATCACCCATCTGATAATCACACATTGCGTAATAAAAGAACATTTTCTCTATACCTGAACCGGTTTTTTTATCTTGAATCAGAGATTTAAACAAATCTGAAGCTTTGTAATAATCCTGATTTTCATATAATTCAAAAGCAAGCTTTTCTTTTTTTCCCACATCTCTACTCTTTAGAGTATCCTCATAGGTTGATTTACAAGCAATTAATAATAAAATCGAAGAAATGACTATTAAATTTCTCATTCGGCAAAAATATATCTATTCATTGAAACTTACAACCCTAAATATGCTTGTATTTGAAGTGTTTTAAGGCATGAGGTAAAATTAACGTACGCGTAGCTTAATATATTTTTCTTTACGGTATATTTTTTTATACAACTGCAATTAATCTTTGGTCAAAAAGTTAATTGCTCGTTCAATTGCTTTTTTGGAATGAAAAGGAAGATATTTTTCGTTCCATGGATGTTTTCCACCAAAAACATGATTCGCCCCTTCAATTATTTCAATCTCCGAATTTGAGCTCCATGAGTAAATCGATTTTGCATCCTCCAAATCAACAGCTATATCTTCTGTTCCATGAATAATTAAATGAGGTTTATTCATATTCTTTGAAGCTGTTTCGATTGAAAGTCTGTTTTTATTCTGAAACAACGATTCAACAAATTGATAATTCACAGGCATATTTTGATGGGTTCGTCCATTTACTATAAATCTCACTCCTTTTGACTTCCATTCCAATAACTCATTCTCTTCCGGAAGCCTTGAAATAAAATTACTTACACCAGCCCAGCTAACTACTTTAGAAACATTTTTGTTTTCGTACGCTGCAAGAGTTACTATACCTCCTCCTCTACTATGACCTAACAGGAATATTTCTCCATTCCAATTCTTCAGAGTAATACCCCCTGTTTGTACCAAATATATGATGTGGTGAACATCTTTAAGTTCTTTAATATAATTGTTCTCGGCAAAGGATTCCAAATCTGGAAAATCTACTACTTCTTCTACTGTCCCCCCATTGTGTGTGAAATTAAATTTTAACACAATCATACCTGAATTACAGAACTCATCGGCAATCAAATTAAAGTGTCCCCAATCTTTAAACCCTTTGAACCCATGACAAAAAATTAACAAAGGTTTTAATTGATTGCTATCTGAATATCGTAAATCATAAACAGATTCTCGTCCATGACAGGACATAAAAACAACATTACCACTTTTCTTCATTCCAATAAATTTTATGAGGTATTTTCCCTTTTACTTTAATAATATAGACACCTGATTTAAGTCCTTTAAAATCAATAAAATCTTCTTGTCCTGTTTTAACAACCTGACCAATTGAATTCATAATAAAATACGCCTTGTTTTCACAATAATTCACCCAACCACTATTTAAATCCTCAAGGCAATCCTGAACAGTTTTATAAGCGCTGTTTGAAAAAACTACAGAAAATTCATCTATGGCACAATCTACCATACTCCAGGGGTCTAAATCATCGGTAACCCGCACAATAAACCTCAAGGAACCTGAAGAATTGAGAACCTCCCCAATACTAAAAGATGCCTCTTTCCATTGCAGTAACTCATCATTCGAAGTATAGTTTTTAAGGTATATAGTATCTGTTCCTTGAATAACCCCCACTTTTATCGTGTCATTTGACTGTTCAGAAAACCCCAACCAATAGGAAAAGGAAATTATTGCATCAATATCAGGAGAAGAAATGTCAATATCAGGAGAAACTAAAAAATTGGTCCAGTTAACAGTTGTTGAACTTGCAGAAAAGTTTTCATTTATTCCGGTACAAAAAGCCCAATCATTACAATCATTAATTGTTGCGTCTTCTGACGGATCATGCTGAATACCTGTATTTGAATTATAAGAGGCAACCGGTTGTGTTCTTTCCCAAACAGGATCCTCCTTGACACTATATACTTCCCAACCCTGATTGGCGGAAAAATCATCATAATACCCTTTTGTTAGTTCTATATGCACAGTATCTCCCGACGAATCTATAGTTTGGTTGAAACAATAGTTGGCATATCCCCACTTTCCAGCGTAAACCGTATAATCTCCCTCTGGCAATTCTCTTACTAAAATCCCTGAGGAATCAAAATTTATTTCCTGTTCATAATTCTCTCCATATATATGGACGGAAGCGCCGGTTGGGTCAAAACCATCCTGTAAAGATAAGTTCATCATAAAACTTCCTGTTTCCAGTTTCTCCATCAAAACATCCTCTGTATGAATCTTATTTTCGACAACACCAATAGTTAGTAACTTTTCTTTATAACCACTTAGAAAAAACTCTACAAACAACTCCCCACTACCTATTTTTCCAACTTTATAAGCTCCATCAAAGTGCGTTTTATCCTCTTTACCCTGCTCTAAAACTTTTACGCTTACACCATTCAAGGGAAAACCAGTTTGCTTGTCTTTAACTATTCCCTCCAGGTAGGCTGCATTTTGACTTGAAAATCCTAAGACATACAAACCATTTTCAATATCTGAAGCCAGAATATTGCCACTCGGCAAAAAAGGGTAAACACCCCAGGCTCCTGATGAACCAGGACCACTCTCTTCCTTATCAGTATCAAATCGACCAACTTCCAGTACATTTTCCGGATTTGAAACATCAAGAGCAATAACTCCCTCCTTGTAATACGAGATGAATGCTACAGAATCCTGTATTAAAATATTATGTGGCATCTCGTCTCCAAGTAACCTCGATTTAAAAAACTCTACTTTTTCAGGATTTGATTTATCAGAAATATCATAAACACCTACCTCTGCTCCATCCACTTCATCGGTAGTAAATAAATAATTGCCATCCATTGAAAGCCATGTATTATGAGTTTGTAAATCCTTGGTTGGATGAGAAGAAACAAGTTGTATGTTGTTCATATCAGAAACATCAAGAACATAAAAATCCCCTTGTTCGATTAATGCAGGGTATGCAGTATCATTTCTCACGTAAATATCATGAATGTATGCGTCAGCGTAAAACCCTATCTCTTTTGGGTTCCAGGGATCATCAACCAAGTCATATACAATCATTCCATTACTTCTGTTTGTCCCGACTACAAAAGCTCTGCCTTTTTCATCGATAAACAAATTATGAGCTGTTTCAAAATTTTTCCCATCCTCACCATCAAAATCCTTGTATGGAATTTCATGACTTGTTGGCAAAACTGACAAATCGTAAATGCGAAGGCCACTATCTGCCTCATTTGTAACATACGCATAATTACCGTAAACCTTTATATCCCGCCATATAGTTTCAGGTCCAATGCTTCTGTATACCTCAACAGGATTGGATGGATTAGTAACCTCTACGATACTCAAACCATTTCTTAAACCAACCAGGGCATACTCATTACCTGAAGTATCAACATAACCCCAGACATCATTTAACTTAACATCGTATTCAAATCTGGACAAACTATCCAATTGACATTTACTTGAAAAAAACATCGATACCAAAAATCCAGCTACTAAGAATTTTTTCATAAACGTAAAATCAAAAAAAATAACCAGATTACAAAGTGCTATTTATTAATTTTGCGACTTAATTGTTTTTCAATGCCTACAAATTCTTATTTCAATCTGTTAAAAGAAAACCTAAGTTCCTCCAAGGAATTTGTTATTGATGACAATGGTCATTTATCTTTTCACGGAATCAATTTAGTGGATATTATTCAAGAACACGGCACCCCTTTAAAAATCACATTTCTTCCAATTATCTCAAGACAAATTGAAAGAGCACATAAAATGTTTCATACTGCAATGGAACGGCTTGAGTACAGAGGTGATTATACTTTTTGTTATTGCACAAAAAGTTCCCATTTTGCCTTTGTTCTTGATGAAGTTTTAAAAAATAATGTTCACATAGAGACCTCATCTGCATTCGACTTGCCAATACTTGAAAACCTTTATTTAAAAAACAAAATAGATCACGAAAAAATTATTGTTTGCAATGGATTTAAAAGACCCGAATACACATCAAACATCGTTCGACTACTAAACAACGGTTTTAAAAATCTAATACCTGTATTGGATAATATTGAAGAATTTAAGTTTTATGACAATACCATCGACTCCCCCTTTAAGATTGGAATCAGAATGGCCACTGAAGAAATTCCCAACTATAATTTCTATACCAGCAGGCTTGGCATTGGTCCAAAAAAAATTATTAACTACTACAAAGAAGAATTGGCAAACCATCCAAGAGCAAAATTGACAATGCTTCATTTTTTCATAAATACAGGTATCAAAGACCATATTTATTATTGGAACGAACTTGCCAAATGTTTAAAAATATACGCTGAACTAAAAAGTATATGCCCATCCCTGAATACACTCAATATTGGCGGAGGACTTCCCTTTAAATCATCACTTAACTTCGATTATGATTATAACGGCTTCATCCAGTCTGTTTTAAAAGAAGTTAAAACTAAATGTTTGGAATATGACATTGTTGAACCGAATATAATGACTGAATTTGGAACATATACTGTTGCTGAAGCAAGTGCTAATATTTACACAGTGTTAAATGAAAAAAAACAAAATGATCGTGAATCATGGTACATGGTCAACAACTCATTTATGACTACACTTCCCGACACCTGGGGAATCGATCAGCGCTTTATAATTTTACCAATTAACAATTGGTTTCGAGAATACAAGGCTGCTTTCCTGGGTGGTTTAACATGCGACAGCATGGATTTTTACAATGCAGAAATTCACAACAACAAATTGTTTATGCCAAAACTCAATCCTGAGGAACCACTGCATATAGGATTTTTTAACACCGGTGCTTATCAAGATGCATTGGCCGGACATGGTGGAATCAAACACTGCCTGATACCAACCCCCAAACAAATTATACTTGATATAGATGAAAACGGTGATTTGAAATCAAAAGTATTTTCCGAAGAACAGCAACCCGGGGATATTTTAAAAATTTTAGGTTATGAAGCTGGCTAATTAAAAATTTAATGAAGCTGCACCAATAATTCCTGCTTCATTTTTTAGGGAAGCTTTTTGTATAACCAACTCTTTCGTATAGTAATCTCCCAAATATGAATTAATTTCCTGCATCATTGGACCTTCCATATATTTAAAAGTTTTAGAAACCCCACCTCCCAGGAGAATGGTATTTATATCTAAAACACGCATTGAAGAAACTAAATTTTTACCCAGCCATTTCCCAAAATGGGCAAATGCCTTTTTGGCAAGACTATCTTTTTCTTTTAATGCGGTCTCAATATCTTTTGCTGTAAGTTCATCTGAATCAATACTTGCAAGGACAGAGTTTTTATATTTATCTTTCTCGAGCTTTTTCTTGACGTAAGCAACCATAGCTCGTTTACTGATGTAATCCTCGTATACAGAATTCTCATCTGCCAGCATGTGTCCAATTTCCACTCCATTTCCATTACCACCTAAGAACAGTTTCCCATCTATGACTGCTGCACCACCAATACCTGTTCCTAAAGTCACCATAAGGAATGTATTTGGCAAATTATGTTCGGAAAAATAAAACTCACCCAAACATGCTGCATTTGCATCATTTTCAAGAGCAAATTCGTATCCAGGTAATAATGACTCCAATTGGTCTAAAAGATTTGCACCGCTCAGTGAGGGAATATTAGCCAGTCTCAAAAGTGACCTTCTGTCCTTTGTGATTAAACCAGGTACACCAATACCAATTTTTTTAATTTCAGGGTTAGCATCCAGAATATTCTTTAAAAGAACACTAAAGTTTTTAATGTATCCCTCTCCATGAAATAAATCAGCAGTAGGATGCTTAACTTTTTCAATAAGCTTTCCATCCCTGGTAACAATTCCAATTTTAGTGTTTGTACCTCCTATGTCAACTCCTATAAATCTGTTCACCTAAAGTTTCTTTATAATATGATATCCGTAAAATACGTAAGTAGTATGAATCTCCAAAATTTAAATAGTGATTTCACATAGTATTTATTAACATTAGCCAAACAAGGATTTTTTTTATCTTTAAACACTGATGATTAAAGCAGTTAATATAAAAAAATCTTTCGGAGAAAATCACATTTTAAATGGGGTAAATCTGGAAATTAAAAAAGGGGAATTAGTAGCTATTATTGGTGCTTCCGGAGCCGGAAAAACAAGTCTACTTCAAATTTTAGGAACACTGGACAAACCTAATGATGGCGAAATATATATCAATGATAAAGCCATACACTCAATGAGTGATAAAGAGATTTCCAGATTTCGGAATTCTGACATTGGTTTTGTTTTTCAATTCCACCATCTACTACCGGAATTTACCGCTCTTGAAAATGTTTTAATGCCTGGACTCATAATGGGCGGTAAAAACAGTGAGGTTAAAACCAAAGCAATTGATCTTTTAAAAAAATTAAAAGTAGATCACAGAGCAGAGCACAAACCAAGTGAAATGAGTGGTGGCGAACAACAACGCGTTGCTGTTGCCAGAGCTTTAATTAATGCACCATCGGTTATTTTAGCAGACGAACCTTCCGGTAATCTCGATTCAAATAACGCCAGTGATTTACATGATTTATTTGTTGATTTAAAAAAAGAATTCAACCAGACTTTTGTAATTGTTACTCATAACAGAGAATTGGCGAATCTCGCAGACAGAGTTATAGAAATTGCCGACGGAAACATCGTTGGTCATGAATAAAAGTGAACTTCAAAGTTTTTTAGAAGAGAAGTATGTTCAATTTAACAACTTCAATTTCATTGAAAATGATCCAATAAAAATACCTCACGAGTATTCATCTCCCGAGGATATTGAAATAGCTGGTTTATTTGCTGCTGTTATTGCCTGGGGAAATCGAAAGTCGATTATAAAGAATGGATATAATTTAATGGAAAGAATGGACAACTCTCCATCCAGCTTTATTCGAGATTTTAATAAGTCTGACCTCAATAACTTTAATGGATTTAAACACCGAACATTTAATGAAATTGATTTAACAACATTTTGTTTTGGATTACAAAACATTCTTAAGGAATATACAACATTAGGACTTTATTTCAAATCTGAATTTGAAATAACGTGTAGCCAGGCTCATGTGTTGAGTGCATTTAAAAATCGTTTCTTCCTAAATCCATATGCCAAAAGAAGCAAAAAGCACCTCCCGGATCCACTAAAAGGATCCGCTGCAAAAAGAATATGCATGTATTTCAGGTGGATGGTCAGAAAGGATGAATTCGGTGTTGATTTCGGCATATGGAACAAAATGATTTCTCCTTCACTCCTGCACCTCCCACTTGATGTTCATACAAGTACTGTAGGAAGGTCGTTGGGACTCTTAAAAAGAAAACAAAATGACTGGAAAGCAGTTGATGAAATTACACGACAATTAAAATCACTTTGTCATGATGACCCTGTAAAGTACGACTTTTCTTTATTTGGCCTCGGGGTAAATGAAGGGTTTAAATAAAAAAATTAAAAAAACACAACCAAATGAAATTGTTATCAGTTCTTCTACCTACAATTCTTTTATCAGTCACTGTAATAAGTTGCACAAAATACGCTACTGAATACAATGGGTATATTAAAAACTCCTCAGATAGTTTAATTACGTTTGAAATTATTGGCGATACTCTTCTTGTTGATTCTTTTTCCATTGCACCTGGACTAAAAAAGAAGATTTATCATTTTAGAGAGGAGGGTGATTTTGAGATATACGATTGCAATTCATTTTTTGATAGTATTTATTATAATAAAGCAGAAGGTTGGTTTTCAATTCCCAACGATAGCGTCGTGATAACTACCACATCCGACCTGGAATCGAATAATACCCGAGTGCATAGTTGTATAATTGATATTGAATAAATTTGAGATTATTTACAAAAACAAAAACAAGTATTACCCTCTTTATTTAACTTTACAGTAACTTAAAATGAATCATCAATTAATCATAAAAAATATTGCAAAAGGCTCTTATTCTCCAATTTACTTTTTACATGGAGATGAGCCTTATTTTATTGATTTAATTGAAAAATTCGCAACTACTAAAATCATAAGTGAAGCTGCCAGGGATTTCGATCAAACTATTATTTATGGAAAAGATACTGAATTGCAAACCGTAATTCATTCAGCAAAAAGATTTCCAATGATGGGGTCTCATCAAGTTATCTCTGTCAGAGAAGCTCAAAACTTCAAAAGTTTTGAAGAATTAATTAATTACTCAAAAAAGCCTCAAGCACAAACCATTCTGTTTTTTTCCTACAAAGGAAAAAAGTTAGATGCAAGAGTAATGAGAAAACTCAATAAAAATGTAGAATTTTTTGAATCCAAAAAACTTTATGACAACCAAGTACCGGCATGGATTATAAATCAAGTTGAAAGCGAACATTTAAAAATTTCAGAAAAATCAGCCGCTATACTTAGTGAATTTCTTGGTAACGATTTAGCAAAAGTTAGTAATGAAATTAAAAAACTGGCAATCTCACTTCCGAAAAATTCAAAAATCACTCCGGAAATAATTGAAAAAAACATTGGAATAAGTAAAGATTATAACATTTTTGAACTATCATCTGCGATTGCAAACAGAGATATTGTGAAAGCAAACAGAATTGTAAACCATTTTTCTGCAAACGAAAAAAACTACCCTTTGACATTAACTCTTTCGAGCTTTTATCGATTGTTTTCAAAAATTATGGGGTGCTATTTCGCGCCTTCCAGTCAGCCCGATATTATTGCAAAAACAATAGGCGTAAATTTATATTTTGCTAAAGATTACATTAATGGAAAAAGGAACTACACTAAAAGACAAGTCTTTACAATATTTAAATACTTAAGTGATTATGACTTAAAATCCAAGGGATACGGCAACTCGTCCACCTCCGACGGCGAACTGTTAAAAGAGTTGGTTTTTAAAATCCTTCATTAAGACAATATTTCTCTGGAAGTATGCTTTAAAAACACAGGTTGTTGAAAAGTATATGAAATAGGTGTTTTTTATTTTCCTTAGGCTGTTTTTTCTTAGTATTTTTGTAATCTGTTAAACGCAACAGAGCAATGTCCAACACAAAGTACATTTTCGTAACCGGTGGGGTTACTTCTTCCCTGGGGAAAGGTATCGTTTCTGCCTCACTAGCCAAGCTATTGCAATCAAGAGGTTACTCAGCAACAATTCAAAAATTAGATCCATACATAAATGTGGATCCAGGAACATTAAATCCATATGAACATGGAGAGTGCTTCGTAACTGATGATGGTGCTGAAACAGATTTGGACCTGGGACATTATGAACGTTTTTTAAGTGTTCCAACATCTCAAGAAAACAACATCACTACAGGTAGAATTTACCAAAGCGTTATTAATAAAGAGCGTAAAGGAGAATACTTAGGAAAAACCGTTCAGGTTATACCACATATTACCGATGAAATTAAATCAAGTATTAAGCTACTTGGTCAAAAAGGAAACTGGGACTTTGTGATTACTGAAATCGGAGGTACCGTTGGAGACATTGAATCACTTCCATACATAGAGGCAGTCAGGCAACTAAAATGGGAACTGGGAAAAGACGCATTAATTATTCACCTGACACTTATACCCTACCTTGCCGCATCTGGAGAACTAAAAACGAAACCCACTCAGCACTCCGTTAAAAAACTATTGGAATACGGCTTACAACCGGATATTCTGGTTTGTAGAGCTGAACACAAAATACCTCAAGAAGTCAGAAATAAAATTGCTCGATTCTGTAATGTTGAAACTGAAGCCGTAATTGCCTCTTTAGATGCGGAAACAATATATGATGTTCCGCTATTAATGATGGATGAGGAACTGGATAAAATTGTTCTAAAAAAATTAGGATTAGAAATTGGTGGTGAGCCGGATTTGGATACCTGGAAAACCTTTATTACAAAACTTAAAAATCCTAAATGCGCCGTTAAAATTGGATTGGTTGGTAAGTATGTTGAATTAAAAGATTCATATAAATCAATTGCCGAAGGTCTTATTCATGCCGGAGCTCAAAATGAATGCTCGGTTGAGGTAAATTGGATTCATTCTGAAGATATCGACAAAGACAATGTTGCTGAATACCTATCTTCATTACATGGAATTATAGTGGCCCCTGGTTTTGGTGAGCGTGGTGTTGCCGGAAAACTCGTTGCCGTTAAATTTGCAAGAGAAAGTAACATTCCATTTTTTGGTATTTGTTTAGGCATGCAATGTGCGGTTGTTGAATTTGCACAAAATGTTCTTGGACTATCGTCTTCCTCAAGAGAAATTGATGATAAAACTCAGCATCCGGTTATTGATTTAATGGAAGAACAAAAGAAAATTGAAAATAAAGGTGGCACTATGAGATTAGGAGCCTACTCATGTACCCTGGAGGAAGGTTCATTTGCTCATAAGGCATATGGAACAACTCAAATTTCCGAACGCCACAGACACCGTTATGAATTTAATAGTGCTTACAAAGAAGATTTTGAAAAAGCAGGTATGAAGGCATCTGGAATTAACCCTGAAACGGGATTGGTTGAAGTAGTTGAAATCCCATCTCACCCCTATTTTATTGGAGTTCAATTTCATCCTGAATATAAAAGTACAGTCGCTAACCCCCATCCACTTTTCATCGAGTTCATTAAAGCGTCCATAGAAAATGCTTAATCAATTATTAGAATATTAAAATTAATGGATAGAAATCAAATTATTGGCTGGATTTTAATTGTTGGAATTGTTATAGGTTTTTTCACCTTCAACTCCTCTCAGGAACCCGAAACAGTCGAGATCACTCAAAAAAACAGCCAGGTTCAAGCGAATACTCCTGTTGAAGAAAAATCAAATGAAAAACCTGAGAACACAACGATTCTCTCCCAATCAGCAACTGTAATTGGAGAGGACTCTGCTGTATTTAAATATAAACAGGAGCAACTAAGAACAAAATACGGGGTTTTTGCCGGTTCGGCAGAAAAAAATGAAGAAGAGGTTATTATTGAGAATAATAAAATGCGTCTTTTCATAAATACAAACGGTGCATACGTATCTAAAGCAGTATTAAAGGAATATCGCTCGTATAACGACTATTCTGCTGATAAAGAAAATGAATTGATACTATTTGAAGGGGAGGGAAACCATCAAATAATCAAGTTTAACCATTCTAATCAGCAACAATCAACAAATGATTTTAGATTCACCCCATCATCAAAAGATTTAGTTGTTAAAGAGGGTTCAAACAGTATTACCTTTTCTTTAAATACAGATAATGGAAGTGGACGAATAGATTATGTGTACACATTAAATGCAGATGATTATCTGGTTGGATTTGATATCAACATGGTAGGTCTTTCCAAAACTATTGAAGGTGACAATAATAGTAATTTAACCCTTGAATGGAAACAAAAACCGGTTTCCATCGAAAAGAGTTTATATATAGAGAGACAAAGCGCTTCTGTTTTCTGGCATTCACAACAGGACGGATACGATTGGTTAAGTGAAACGGGAGATGACAGAGAATCTGCGGAATTTGCTACCGATTGGATATCCTTCAAACAACAGTTCTTTTCCAATATTTTAATTGCTGATAAAAATAATCTGGATAAACCATCGATGGAGATTAAATACGTTGATGAGGACACGACATATTTAAAAATGTATTCCGCTACTGCTCCACTTAAGTTTGAAAAATCAAGAGATACATACTATGAATTTGACTGGTATTTCGGACCAAATGACTTTGACGTCTTAGCCAGCATAAAAGATGGAAATTTAGATCTCGAAGATGAAATCAATTTTGGTTGGGGAATTTTTAGAGTGGTGAATAAATATGTTCTTTATCCTATATTTCAATTGATATTGGAATATTTAGGTGTTTCAATTGGTATTGGAATAATTCTTTTAACGTTTGCAATTAAGCTTCTACTTTTTCCAATCACCTATAAAAACTACTTAAGTTCCGCGAAGATGAGGGTTATCAAACCTCAATTGGAAAAATTAAATGAAGAGAATAAGGATGCGGATCCAATGAAAAAACAACAAGCCACTATGGCTTTATACAAACAAACCGGAGTGAACCCTCTGGCTGGTTGTATTCCTGCTTTACTTCAAATGCCAATTCTTATTGCCTTGTATCGACTTTTTCCGGCTTCCATTGAATTAAGGCACCAGGGCTTTTTATGGGCAGATGATTTATCATCTGTGGATGATGCAATTCACATTGGGATTGCAATTCCTATATATGGCGATCACATAAGCATATTCACTTTGCTTATGGCGATTTCAATGTTTTTCTACATGCGTTTCAACCAGCAATTAACTCCTTCTCAAAGCGGTGGGGGAGAAATGCAGGAGGCCATTCAAAAAAATATGAAAGTAATGATGAACCTAATGCCGGTGTTTATGCTTTTTATGTTTAATAACTACGCAGCAGGATTAAGTTTTTATTATTTCCTTGCTAACGTCATTACAATTTTACAGACTATAACCATTAAAAAATTCATCATTGACGAGAAAGCTATCTTAGCAAAGATTGAAAATCAAATGAAACAGCCAATGAAAAAATCTCGTTGGCAAAAGAAAATAGAAGAAATTCAGGCAAAACAACAAGGTAAACGATAAATGAAAAATTTTATTCAAAATATTATAAAGGCGATACTTATAGTATTGCCTTTATTTTTTCAAAGTTGCAAAGTTGATTTACCTAAAAATGTTAAAACCATATTAAAATTAGAAAAATCAAAATGTTATGGTAATTGCCCTGAATATTCAGCAATTTTAAAGGAAAAAAAAATAATGGAATTTTACCCAAAAGCAAACACAAAAATCAAAGAAGCAAGTTACACAAAGATTAAAAATTCAGAATTCAATAACCTGTTGGAAATAATTGCATCTATACAAGTTAAGAATTTAAAAACCGCTTATGATAACAAACTGTTAATGGATGCTCCAACAACCTATCTAACGTTTTATCAGGGAAAAAAAGAGAAGAGAATCAAAATAAGAACCAATGCACCAAAAGAACTTAGACAATTAATAAATATTTTTGAAAAAATTATTAAATCAAGTACATGGAAAAGTATGCCTTAATAATTTCACCACAAAGAGGAGTATCATAACCAGCAAATCGTTTTTAATAAAAATGTTCAAAAACTTGATATATAAAGGATTTAGTCGGAAATTTAGTAACTTAGTCAAATTAAGAACAAGATGACACAAGTATTTACTAACTGCTCTATTTTCAACGGTGAAAATTTCGTCGGTAACAGGGCTGTTGTAACTGAGGGGAACAGAATCAAAAAGGTTGTTCACAAAAGCAATCTTTTTGGATATGAAAATATTATCGATTTAAAAGGAGCTTTATTAGTACCTGGTTTCATAGATCTTCAGGTAAATGGTGGTGGCGGTGCTTTCTACACTCAGGAAGCATCGATTGAAAACTATAAAATATCAAACAAAGCACATTTAGACTTTGGAACAACCGCACTCCTTCCTACCTTAGTTTCCACTTCTCTGGATAACATTATTGCACAATGTAAAATTGTGAAAGAAATGATGAAAGATTCTGATTCCGGAGTAATTGGTTTGCATGTGGAAGGACCTTACTTTAACCCTGAAAGAAAAGGAGCTCACTCTTTGGATTTTATTCGAGAAGCAACCGACTATGAAATTGAAAAAATAATAGAAGAAGGTGCGGGCGTTATCAAAATACTTACTTGTGCACCAGAGGTTGTTAAAGAAAAACATATAAAAATGCTTGTTGAAGCCGGAATACCAGTTTCAGCCGGGCATAGTAACTGTACTTATGAACAGGCAATGAAAGCCTTTGACGCAGGCATTACTAAAGTTACGCATTTATATAATGCTCAATCTCAATTTACCAGTAGAGCTCCGGGCTTAGTAGGAGCTTTCTTAGATTCTCCTGATAATGTTTATGGAGGAATTATTGTTGACGGAGTGCACTGTAACTATGCTTCTGTGAGAATTGCGCACAGAGCAAAAAAAGGAAAGTTGTTCTTGGTTTCCGATGCTTCTTTTGTGAAACATCCTGTTGATAATTTTGAAATTGATGAGTTTAAAATTTTCTTTAAAGACGGTATGTATTTAACGGAAACAGGAAACCTTGCAGGTTCTGCAGTTTCCATGTTGGACTCTGTTCAAAACTGTTTTAAGGAAGCCAATATAGAACTTGCAGAAACATTAAAGATGTCTTCCAGATACCCTGCTGAATTTATGGGAATTGATGATGAATACGGTTATATTAAGAAAGGTTACAGAGCTGATTTTGTAATTCTTGAAAGAGATACATTAAACTTAATTGATGTTTATAAATCAGGTGAGAAGGTTGAAATTGATGAAGTTGTTTCTGCACAGTAAACAACATGTAAAGTATAGAAATAAAAAAGCCGCTGGATAATCCAGCGGCTTTTTTATTTTGATACATTAAGCTTAATTCATTTTACGATTTTTCAGCAAATTCTTTTGATACTTTCCCTGAACAATATCTATCAATATTAATATTCCAATTACAAAATAAAAAGTTCCTGTATTCATTGCTTTAATCTCTTGATTAATTACCCTTAGATGAGCCAACTCTCCTCCTTCGGTAAGTAACATTATTCCAACAACCAGAAGAACAAAAAGTCCCAAAACTTCATACATTCTATTTTTTTGCAAAAACTTACTAACTCCATCTGCTAACCAAATCATTAAAATACCGGAAATAATTATTGCAGTTGCCATGATCCAAAACTCATCCGTTAAAGCCATGGCACCAAGAATCGAGTCAAAAGAGAACAATAAATTCATAAATACAATCAATCCAATTATTTTTATTGGATTGGATGGTTTTTTATTCAATTCGTCAGCTGGATCAAAAACCATCATGTGCCAGATTTCGTTAATCGCAGTCCAAAGTATAAATACCCCACCAAACAAAACAATTAATGAATGTCCATTAAAATTACCTTGAAAATTTTTCCCGAAATCCAATGAGAACAAAGGGTCTTTAAGCATTCCAATTATAAACTGAAGTAAAAACAACAAGCCAATTCGGAGGAAAATAGCCAATCCAATGCCAACAGTTCTTACCATTTTTTGTTTCTCCAATGGTGCTCTTCTACTTTCTAAGGATATATATAGCAAATTATCAAATCCCAATACTGCTTGTAGTAAAATCAACATGAGTAATGTTCCGATACTTTCAATCATAATTTAGTGTTTTGAATATTTAGCAAAAACGAAAATAAGGAGAAATAGTGAATTATAGGTGAGCAAAAAATCAAAAAGTATATGCCTAGTCTATCCTATGTTGATTTTTCAAAACACCTTCCTAATTGACTGTTTACTTATTAATCACAAATTTAACCATAGATGAAGAGTCGTCCAGTTTAACAAAATAAATTCCATTGGCTAAATTGTAAACATCAATCTCCTTAGTAGTGGAAGTTTGTATTAAACTCCCAGTTTGAGAAAATATTTTCGCAGCAGTAAATTCGGCATCAATTCTAATAAGATTCGATGCTGGATTTGGATAAATCTCAAACGCATTGTTTGAAGCTATATTGGCTGTTTTTGTTGGACTTGTTAATATGTCTACGTAATTTAAATTAACAGCACCATTCACAAAACTCACTTTTAAAATATGAGTTCCCTCTTCTAAAAACAAAGCATAAGGATATCTTACATTTTGATAATCAGACCAACTGTCTGTAAATATCATATCGGTAGCCGGCATCCAGCTATTTCCATCAACCGACAACTCAATTTTACCCGGTATAGTTCCACCATAATCAACCGACGCAACATTTAAATCAACAGAATACCATCCATCTGTAATTACATTAAAAGTATATTCAAGCCATTCGCCAGCTATTGTGTGACCAACGCCGTATTCAGCTGTTCCTGCAATCAAATCAACATCAACTGGATCCCATGGACGATATTGATCGGCTTTTGGAGCAGATTCCCATTGTGAATACTCTTCATTGAAGGCTTCTCCTTCATCTCCCTCATCATAATCTTCAGCCTCTACCCTTCCTGGAATTGATGCAGGAATACCACCAAATGGTGTTTGGTTTGAAAAAGGATCTTGAACAAGTACGTCAAAAGACTCTGTTACAACCAGCTCACCTTCATCCTCTACTTGAAAAGTTACTGTAGTTGTTCCTATCCAGTTTAAAGGCGCTGAGATTGTTGCAACTCCATTTGAAATAACAACCGAAATACCTTCATAACCATTTGCAGAAAAAACAAAGTCCTCGTCATCAGTTTCAGTATCTTCAAAAACATTTTTTAGGTCAATGGTAAACGGCGTAAAATTGACATTTAAATTTTGATTTTCAACAGGATTAGCCACATAAGGATAATGGTTTCCATTCAAACTACTTTTGTAAATTTCCACATCTCCTTCGTGAGGATAAACGTTGATATACATTTTACCATCATTGGTATAATATTTATCCGAATTCAAATCAACCGAATTTTGTTTTACAACATAATTCCCGGTTAGTCCATCTAAATTTACGACTAATGTAATAGGTGTCTTTATTGTTAAAGGACTCAGATAGGAAGCTATATCAACATTATATTGACTTCCAATAGCATTCCATGTAACATAAATCCTATCAGAAGCAGAAACATAATTGATGTTGGCGGAATACTTTAATTTTTGCATTTGGTAAGTTAATATTTCGGATACTGTTCCTACCCACAATTTACCTTCATCAACTTTTTGCTTCAAATAATTAATATGCTGACGGTAAGCATCTACTCTTACCGCACCCCAGCCAGAAGGACCTACATTATGCAATTCTCGATTACACCACATATTAGTTGATATCGCATTATCAACTTCTCCATTTAATTCAGCTACTTGCTGACTAACGCTCTTGTCATCATCATCCCCATCAAAAACTTGAACTGCTGTTCTAAAAAAACCATCTGCATCTGGATAAAACGTTGATAAATCGGAGTTTTCATAGCCATTTCGATGATATGCTGGATTTGATGGAAAAGGACCATCCCATCCCGTTCTAGAACCTAAATAGCCCATATCTTTTAATTTATCATTAGCTATATAACTAAATCGATCGTAAGGGAAAATATAATACACTGGTGAAAAACCAGTTCCTGTTTCAATTGAATTATGAGCCGTTACCAATTGTGTGTTAAAATTTGCATACGAAGAACTTTCTCCCCAATACTCTGTAAAATCATCACATGGTCTGGTCCCCCCATCAGATGGCCAACCGGCATTACCAACAGCACAATCGTGATCGTGAGAGTGGCTTATTATCTCATGCCCATGTTGCGCTAACATGACATTTTTTGCATAACCATAAGCATTGGAGTATCCGTTGATAGTTCTATTTTCTTCACAAGATTGGGCAATTGCACCAATAACAAACTTAATTCCTCTATTTGAAGCGATTGTATCTGCATACTGCCATATTCCATCAACAACTGCAGCACCATAATCATCATGAATAATTGTGTAGGCAGCATCAACATCACCCTTCCATGTCGCGATGTAACCAGTTGGATTTTGTGCGAATAAAGATACCTGAGAGTTAACTAAAAAAAAGCAAAGAAATAGCCTAACGAAATAAAGTTTAAATTTCATACTAATAAATTAAGGTTAGCATCTTTCAGCTAGGGACTCAAGGCAGGTTTCAGTAAATATAAACAATTAGTTATACAAAGGGTTACATTAAACCCATGGATTGCTCATGTTAAGGCAGAGCAAATATAACCATTTTAGTAAGTATTTGTCAAATTGAAATACCCTTCTTATACAAATACTTTGAACAAGAACATGAAGGGTCTTAATTAAACGACAAAGCCATTTTACTTTTAAGTAAAATGGCT
>TARA_B100000674_G_scaffold157695_1_pt1 | contig 22590 bp, 18 predicted proteins | sample TARA_B100000674 | Tara Oceans TARA_B100000674 (sample SAMEA2622759) | marine metagenome | biome: marine biome (ENVO:00000447); feature: surface water layer (ENVO:00002042); material: "saline water (ENVO:00002010), including plankton (ENVO:xxxxxxxx)" | depth 5 m
AAGAATAAAGCTTTTAATCTTTTTTAATTTAATATTGTAATCACCGACATCTGTTGATGGTCTAAACTTAATTTCTTTTAAAGACCTTCGTTTAACTTTTGATTTGGATGATGAGCCACTTTTTTTCTTTGCAAAAATATGTTTTCCATAATCCATAATCTTGCATACAACTTTTTCAGACCCTGCAGGTGAAACTTGAACTAAATCAAGGTTATCCTTTTGGGCCATATTCAATGCTTCTTTAAGGCCAAAAGATCCTAATTTTTCTCCATCAGTATTTATAAGCATAACTATATCTGCAGATATCCTTTCATTGATAGGAACAGAATTTTTTTTCTTGGAAACTATGATTAATTACCTTTTATAAGCTAAGAAAGACTGGAGTCTATAACAATTTTTGACCATATGAATTGTGGATTCTATAACAAATTGTTCTTATTTTAAACAATTTTATGGTTCGAGTATGCGGTGATGCCAAATGTTATCATTAAGTGCATAAAAATCTCTTTTATTAAGTCTAGAAGTGTTTCCCTCCCAAAATTCTATCTCATAAGGTCTAAATGAGAATCCGCCCCAGTATTTAGGACATATTTCTAAATCTCTATCTTTTTTAATTTTGTTGTATTTTTTTAAAACTTGATCAAATGATGATATTGATGATGACTGATTTGAACTTATAGCCAAAGCATTTTTGTCTAAAGATCTATCTTTAAAGTATTCTTGATTGTATTTGTCTGAAGTTTTTTGAATTCTCGCCTTCATTCTTATTTGAACATTTATTGATGGCCAATAAATTAAGGCACTGATCTGATCATGAGAACTAAATGCAATTGACTTAGGAGAATTATAATTAGTAAAAAAAATGAATTCATCATTATTAACAAATTTGAGGTTTACGTATCTTGAATCAACTTCTTGCGTTCTACTGTTATAAGATGAAATTGAAATAGCTTCTATATTCTTTTGACCTTCGCTAAGAGCCTCGTGATATTTCTTTTTTAAAAGTTGATAAGGCTTTTCATTATTTAAATTATTAAAAACGATCATTATATTAAAAATTTTAGAATATAATTATATTCCTGAAAACCTATCATGAACTTTTAAATCAAAATCTACAAACAAAAAAAGCTTCAATATGAAGCTTTTTTAAATCTATTTTTTTTAAAATTAACCCGCCATGTCGTGCCTTGGGAATTAAATAGAATGAAGAGGGTAAAATATCAGTGACACCACTTAGTCGATATAATTAAGTGCTTCCTTCAACTCTAGTGGCGGCTCAGGCAAATCCGTAAAAACCCTCCAAGCTATTTTAGTGCTTGGAATAAAAACTGACCAGGCTGTTACAAAAATCGCCACAAAATAAATATACAGACTCTTATTCGAGACAAACCACTCCTCTAACGCTCCCTTGTATGGAGCTATAACATTTTTATAAAAATCAATAGAAGCGGATGCATCATGCATTATTTCTTCCTCACCACGAAATATTATCGAACCAACCCCTGAGAGACCAGGCCGAACTTGCTTTATAAGATCCTGAATGCTCTCCGAGTATGCTCCAAATGTTTGCGTAGTCAGTGGTCTCGGGCCTATAACACTCATATCACCAAAAAAAATATTTAATAACTGCGGGAGTTCATTTATTTTTGTTTTACGCAAAAATATGCCTACCGGTAGCACCCTAGGATCGCCTTTCATTGTAACAGTACCAGTACCAATATTTGGACTGTTTTTCAGCATAGTTGCAAACTTAAACAATTTGAATTTCTTACCACTCTTTCCGATGCGCTCCTGTAAAAAAAATATCTCACCTTCACCGGTAAGTCTTAATATTATTACTATAGGTACCAACAAAGGAGAAAGGACTAATAATGCTATTCCAGAAAATAAAATATCAAAGAAACGTTCCATTATTACATCCTCTGATCTAGATATTTTCCAGTCTCTTTATGAGCAAAATCTGGTAAAAGGCCAAAATATAACTTAACAATATCTTCTTTGGTCCAAGTCCCTTTTTCTCTGAGGGCTTCAATTCCATCCATAAAATCATTTAACTTAGCCTCATCAAAATCAGGCTGATTTCTAATAACACCGACCGTCTCAAAACGCTCCATATCCAGATCTTCTTTATCAGTAAAAAATTCCTCGAAGTCCTTTTCGCCTGTTGTATCACTTTTAAAGAAGTAACAAGGCCACTGCTTATTTGCGATCAAATCTTCAGTCCTATCACGAGCTTCCTCCTCAGACTCACATTTAAAGGGTTCATAACCTCGCTCCCGTAGATAACGGACTGCAATCTCAGAAAATCTAATCAGGTGTAATTTTTCACTTAATTTAGGGAAGAAAATATCTCTATTATTGCCAAGCAAGCCAGATAAAAGACATAATTCACCAGATTCTTGCGGCGTCAAAAAATAACGGCGAACATCATTTGGTGCTGAAAACGGCTGTTTTTTTGCAAACCGCTGATTAAATCCATGAAGCAGTGATCCGTCTGAAAAAGCTACATTAGCAAATCTAGCCATAGAAATATCTTGTGTTAAGCTCTCTCTCATTAAAAACATTTCCATAATACGTTTACTAGCTCCCATCATATTTACAGGATTTGCAGCTTTATCAGTTGATACGCAAAAATATTTCTTAGCCCCCATTTTTTTCGATAATCGAATGGTCTTAACTGTATTGAAGACATTAACTATAATCATCCGCATAAGTGTGTATGGATCTTTTTCACTTCTTACATGTTTGAGCGCAGATAAATTATATACATAATCATAGGGACCCTCATTAGTCATTAATGCTTCGAATTCTTGGGATCCACAATCAATAGCAAACGTTCTAAATTCACCACTTCCATATCCCAAGGTGCTTCGTATATCTCTAACAAGCTCAACCATATTATTCTCTGAGATATCTACAACATGAAGAATTTTTGGATTTCGCTTAAAAATTTCTCTCGTTACTGCCTGACCAATTGAGCCGGCTCCGCCAATAACCAAAAAACTACTTTCTGAAGTAATATTATCTAACGCTTTAGCTTGCTCAATAATATCTTTCTCAAATAATTCATTCTTCCTGTCAATTAATGATAAATAATTCATTTTTTTTCCTTAGTTTTCTTAATAACAGATGAGAAAACATTTAAGGTCTTCTCAGCTTGTTTTTCTCGTGAAAATTCATGAGAAGCTCTTTCGCCATTTGATGCAAGATTTTTATAAAGATTAGTATTATTCTTTAATAGCATAATTTTGCTAGCAAGTTCTTCTGGGTCTTCAGGTTTGGAAACTATACCACAGTCATACTTTGTAATTAAACGACTACCATCACTCTCAGGGCCACAATATACAATAGGTCGCCCAGCAGCCATAGTTTCAAAAATTTTAGATGGGATAACTTTTTCAAATGCAGGATCATTTTTTAAATGGACTAATCCAATATTACAGATACTCCAATATTTAGGCAGCTCCTCTCTTGATTTTCTCCCCAAAAAGTGGATATTTGAAGCTTTCAAAACGTTAGCTAAAGAAATCATTTCATCTTTTTCAGCGCCTTCTCCAAGAAAAAGAAAATGAACATCAGAACCCTTAAGTAAAGCTCCAGCACGTATTGCATTTAATAGGTCATGAGATAATCCATGTGTTCCCATATAACCAACAACAAATTTATCTTCTAAGCCGAGAGATAATGCTGTATCTCTATCATAAATTGGTTTATTGAATAAAGATAATTTTGCACCATTAATAACAACATCTAATTTTTTTGCCTGTACTCCTTTCTCAATTAAATTTTCTTTAAAGCTGTTTGTAAAAACAATAATTTTTTTAGAAGCCCTGTAAATAAACTTTTCTAAAAGTTCAAAAAGTTTATATAAAATTGAGGTGCGGCTTATCCCTGTTGTAGCTGCGATAGACTCTGGCCAAATGTCTCTCACTTCTAGAATGTGAGGAGCTTGTTTTATTATACTAAATGCAATTCCTCCAAGTGGAGCAAAGATGTGGGGTGAAGTTGAATATACAATATCCGGCCTCTCTAAAAATATGCTATTAATAAAAGAGGAAAATGCAAAAGATATATAGTCTAAAGTTCTCTTGATAGTACCTTTATTTTCAGCCATATAAGTACCTACTCTTAATACATTTATGCCTTCAATTCGTTCCCAACTCCTGAATCTATTTTTATAGCCCTCGTAAGGTTCGCCTAATGGATAATTTGGAACATTGGTAACTACAATCACATTATGTCCTTGCTGAACCCATATCTTACATCTATCAAATATATGAGCAGCTGGAGCGCTTATCTCAGGTACAAAATGATCTGTAAAAAAAACTATTTTCATCTTATTCCCATCTAATTATAAAGTTAGTTTTAGTATTTCTTTTTTGGTCTATAACGATAGTTTTCATGGATATTAATTTACCAAACTCTTTTGAGTACAAATTATTTTCTACAGATATATTCTCAACAGATGCTTCCCAGTTGGCAATAGAACCATCAGGGAACTCCAGTGTACCTTTACCTTTATCAGAAAAAAATAATTTTATTTGAGGGTGAAAGTGGAATCTAACTAATGATTTATTTGAAATATGAGAAACTATATCTTCTATAACCAGCTCTTTTTCATTTAAAGTAACGATTCTTTTATGCATTGGCTTGCCCGGTAGAAAATTATATCCATCATGCTCTGCGCTCAAGGTTGAGTCATCCAAATAAGTTATGTTTTTTACTTTAGCTCGTCTACCAACTCTAAATCCAGACCAGACCTCAGACGAATTGACTGAATTAATTTCTAAAGTAGAGTGCGCTGCTGTACTTCTTTCAAAATCTCTTCGAGCTCCATGCCCATATTCGGAGGTGCCAGTGTTTACTATTAATCTGTAATTAAACAATGAAAATTCAATTGATAAAGCATCTGCATGGCCATGACCCGGGATATAATCTGCGCCAATGTCACCCACATCCATTATTAGCAATGAATCATTGTTAGTCATTCTTAAAAAACCACTTGCTCTCATTAATTCATTTATATTCACCTCTGTATAGCTTTTTCCAGTAAAGAGTTTTGTTCGATTTAAAATTTCTCTTGGACTTTGAGATATACCAATAGAAGCATCATTAAAGAAAGAAATATCTCCATCCTGATGACACATTTTCATAAGCCAATTGGCCATATTGTCAGCAATATTGATAAGATCTTTGGACTCTGATGAAAGCACTTTCGGTGAAGTTTTTTCTTGAGATAATTGAATTACATCGAGAACCAATTCAAGCATTAAACTATGATACATAGGAGATAATTCAAAATGAGCACCATCATTAAGGATTTGCTCTAATAGCTCTTTCTTAAGGATTTTAATACCTAGATTAAGCCATCTATCCCCATAGATCCCTCCAAAAAAATAACCAGCAAAAATTAAAGCTTTCGCATTCTCGAGCAGATGATTTCCCATTAAGTGGTATTCTAAGGTTTTTTCTAAGTATGAAGCTTGTTGAAATAAGCTTGTTGATATCTCATGATTATTATTATCTTTATCAAGCCAAATCCATTTGATCCAATTAGATATTCTTAAAGATAGCGGATATGGTTCCCAGCCTATTCCTAAGATTTTATTTCCTGATATCCAGTCCATCACATGTTCTTTTTTTATTTTCTTACAAGTATCTATATCTAATAAACCATCGTTATAGTGAAGGTTGTACATCCATAGCAGCGGAATATCTGAACGATTCCAATCATCTGGTAGCTCTAATTGAATTTCTCTATTTAAAAAATAAAAAGCGTTGTCATTTAAAATGCTTTTTTTACTTTTTTGGGAAAATGAAACTGGATTACAACTTCGTAGTTTATATTTTTGACACTTTTTTAGATTGGTTAAGTTTGGACGGTAAATAATATTTCTAAAACGATAAAATATTTGGCTTAATTTTAGGTAATAAATAGTTCTGAAAAATCTAAGGGTATTACGAAAAATAGACACTTATAGATTCAGTAAGTAATAGATTTATTTCTAGTCATTTACCTTTTTAAGACTCCACAAAAATCAACGACCCTGTTATCCTTATTAAGCTTATCATTATTAACAAACTCTTTATGACCTACCAAAACTGCAATAATATTCGCATCAATAAGAGCTTCTTCAAGTGAGACTAATGAAAATTTAGAGTCTCCTCTAATATTTGGTTCTACTGTTACTACATCAAGATTCTTATTAATTAGATCTTTTACAACCTCTATCGCCGGTGACTCTCTTAAATCGTCTGTATCTGGTTTATATGAAAGGCCGAGGCAAGCAATTTTTGGATTATCTATAGTGGAACTTTTTGAGAGATTAAAGATTTGTTCAGAAACCCAATTTGGTTTGGAATCATTTACTAATCGAGCACTTTTTATTAATCTTGTTTTTGAAGGATGGGCACTAACTAAAAACCACGGATCAACAGCTATACAGTGTCCGCCTACTCCAGTTCCAGGTTGTAAAATATTAACTCTTGGATGATGATTAGCTAATTCTATTAATTCCCAAACATTGATATCATCACTTTCACATATCATAGACAGCTCATTCGCTAGAGCAATATTAACATCTCTAAAACTATTCTCAGTTAACTTACACATTTCCGCTGTTTTTGCATTTGTTTCAAGGATTTCTCCTTCTACAAAAGACTTATAAAAATTGGAAATGGCTTGTGTAGAGCTTTTGTCAACCCCGCCAATAACCCTATCATTATTAATTAGCTCCTTTAAAATTTTTCCTGGCAATACTCGTTCTGGGCAATACCCAATATAAATATTATCAACACCATTATCTTCTCTCAATATAGATTGAATATAGTTTGTAGTCCCGACAGGAGAAGTTGATTCTAGTATTATCATATCCCCAGATTTAACTATCGGTGCAATACTTAACGTTGCTTCTTTTATGTAATCTATATTTGGATTAGGTATACCATCATTCGAGTGAAATGGCGTGGGAACGCATATTATATATATATCTGCAGGCTGAGTTGATGAATAAGCTTTTAAAAGGCCTTTTGATACAGCTTCCTTAACATAAATATCTAAATTGGGCTCTATTATGTGGATCTCTCCTTTATTAATAGCATCTACAGCGACCTTATTAGTATCTACGCCTAATACTTCATAATTATTATTTGCTAACAACGCAGCTGTAGGCAATCCAATGTAACCTAAACCAATTACACAAACTTTTTTGTTATTTTGATTCGACATTTAACTTCTCCTTAATATGGTTCACAATTCTTACGCTCGCATTCCCATCACCATAAGGATTATGAGCTTGTGACATTTTTTTATATGTCTTTGTGTTTTTTAGAAGTTCATCTATATTAGATGTAATAGCCTCTTGATTTGCTCCGACTAGTTTTACAGTTCTGGCTTCAACTGCTTCCGGCCTCTCAGTTACATCTCGCATCACAAGCACAGGCTTGCCTAGACTAGGAGCTTCTTCTTGAATGCCGCCTGAATCAGTTAATACTAAATAAGAGTGATTTAAAAGATAAACAAATGGTTCATAATCAAGTGGTGGAATAAGATGTACATTGTCAAATTTTGAAAGGATTAAGGTAACTGGATCTTGTACATTGGGATTAAGGTGAACTGGATATATAAAATGAACATCACTATTTTCAGAAGCCAGTTTAGCAATAGCATTACATATATTTATGAAACCATCTCCAAAATTCTCTCTTCTGTGGGCAGTAATTAAGATATATTTACTATGCTTCCAATCAAATAAGAGATGTTCATTTAACAGCTTGTTAACATTAATTTTAACTTCTGAGTTTGAATCAATTTTATTAAGAACCCAAAATAAAGAATCTATAACTGTATTACCCGAAACATAAATATTATCTTTGTCTACACCTTCTTTAACAAGATTATTCTCGCTTATTTTAGTTGGTGCGTAATGAATATTTGAGATTAAACCATTCAATCTTCTATTGAATTCTTCTGGAAAAGGTGCTGTTAAATCATATGTCCTCAAACCAGCCTCTACATGACCCACCATGATACCTAAATAAAAACATGCTAAAGACGTTGCCATTGATGTGGTGGTGTCACCATGAACTAAAACCATATCAGGTTTATATTCAATCAAAACTTCTTTCATATTGAGCAAGACTTCTGAAGTTATGTCAAATAAATCTTGTCCTTTTTTCATGAGATTAAGATCTATGTCAGGAGTTAATTCAAATATTTCAAGAACTTGATCTAGCATTTCTCTATGCTGCGCAGTTACACAAATCTTAACTTCGATATCTTTATCTAATAATAATGCGTGACACAGAGGAGCCATTTTAATGGCTTCGGGTCTTGTGCCAAAAACAACTAGAACTGATTTCATAATTTTCTCTTGTTTCAATTATTTAAGATATCTCATTAAGTTTAGTGAAATAACTGCGATTATCACCCTCTGTAGCAATACTCCAAAACCATAAATTCTTTTCATCTCCCGGACCGGCAGGAAATAATATTTGGCCATTTTGAAATATTCGAAGAGGTAATTTACTTTTTTTCAGTCTAATCGGATTAATCCAAACTTTACCATCTTTTGAAGACCAGATATTAGCACTCCTAATAGTTTTATATAATGATTTTTCAATAGCTGTAGTAAAAAAAATTTGATTTTTAATTCTTGTCCCAAAAAAAACCGGGGCGTCAACCTGACATAGAGATTCAACAATTTTTGTTTCCCTGCAAAATCGATATATGAAGTTAGCTTCATCTGGTGCATCAGACCCAAAATATATAAAAAGTGGATCAAATATTAATTGGACTGCTCTATATTTTTGTGAGCCTGTTAAAACTTTCTCAAAATGTAAAAAATTTATATCTGTCCTCCATATTGAAGACTCTTTATCAGAGTCGCCCGTTGTTATCCAATATTGATTAGTAAATTTGTCAAAAAAAACTCCATGTATATGCCTTATATCTTTGAAAGTATGAATAATTTTCCAAGTCAGCCCCCTATCATCAGATAAATATAACGGTATAGGCTTTCTATCTCTATTCCTTGAATATTCACCATACATAATAATGTTATTATTTACAGAAATTATGAGCGGTTTAGAAGATTTCATTGAACAAATAAATGAAAATTTAGACTCCTTATTTTTTAATTGATAGATACCAGAATTACCAAAAACTATTAAGGAATTATCATCAAAAACATGTAAATGATGAAACCCTGCTCTGAAAAACCTAGATAATATATTATTATACAAAGCTAAACTTTTAAAATTAGATATTGGTAAAGAAGCCCTAAATTTCCAAGAGGTTCCATTATCTGTTGAGCAATAAAGGTTTCTCCCTAGAGACTTATAGATAATATTTTTATCTACCCAGAGAACTCTTCCTAGGATAGTATTTTTTTTGAAATCCATTTGTTCCTTAATTTAAATAAAATTATGATACATGGTTTAAAAATATAAATAAAAAAGCAAAATATGCTTACGCCAGATTTGGTAAATATATCTAAATCTGAAAATATATTACTCTTCTTATATTTGCCCTTAGTAAAAATATTCCCAGAAAGTCTTTCAATGATAGCAACTTCCCAATTTTTTAAATTACCTTCCCATTTGTTCGTATTATTTGTAAGCAATGGGCCTAAAGTTTCTTTTTTCCAACTATATTCGTCATCAGAAACTAGATGTTCAGAATAATGGCCAAAATTTAACATAGTTTTATCAAACTCTATCTCTAAAAAATTACATAGCTCAGTAAGAGACTTACTTGGATTATCAAGCAAGTCTTCATATAAAATAGTATAAATAAGATCTTTATTTTCTAAATTTTGTGATGCTATAAATAATTCAAATTGAATAAATCCAGTTATTATATGCATAACTGAAGGCCTGCCTCTAGACCATTTTGCTTTCTTCTTAGACAAGAGTACGTCTCTGGGATCTCTTATTAAAAGTATTATTTTCTTACAAGGTATTTTTGTGACTACTGGAATAAACTCAATTAATTTTGGATCTTTATCACAAATCATTTTATGATCTGATGATAAATTTGATTTTAGTAATTCTCTATAAATATCTAAAAATGTTGAGGTCACATTTTTTTTAGGAGGGGTTAAATTAGAAAAAACTTTGTCAAGTTTTTGATCTAGTCTTTTTAATCTCTTATCACTCTCTAGGAAGTTGAAAACTTCATTTTTTGAAATGTCTTTTTTAAAAGAATTCTTAATTGAGCAAATATATCGTCTTATGAAACTAGTCTCAGGAATACTTACAACACTTGGATGAGCTCCAATCATGCTTTGTAATAATGAAGTTCCAGATCGACCAACTCCGAGAATGACTATTAAATTTTTCAACTTATAACCTTGTCAACTTTATTAACATGTCCATTTATTGAACATTATACTTGTTAATCATATTTTAAATTAAATTCAGGAAGGACTTCATCTATGAATTGGTTATACCACAAGCAAAAATTTAGTATGGAGTAATATAATCTATCATTTTTTAATTCAAGCAATTCATTGATTCCATTCATTTGAAAAATATTTGTTCTCTTTGTGAAAGTAATAATGATATTCTTAGAATAATCCCCCAAAGATCCTGTTTTCCATTCTTTAACTGGTGCCCTAAAGCCAATTTTTTTTTCTTTGGATAATCTTCCTGGAAGTAATTCATGTGATAATTTTCTAAGGGAGTCTTTTCCTTGTTTTGTAATATTCTCTCTTTCTTCTTTACTTTTTGCTATCCAGTTTTCTACTATAAGATGATCTAGATATGGGACACGGCCTTCAATTGATGATGCCATTGCTAATTTATCCAATCTCATAAGCATTAATTCAGGTAATCTAAAATTAAAATCAAGGAAGCTCATCCAAGCTATATTGTCTTTAGGGTCATAATTTTGACAATATCTTTTGTAAATAGGCTCAATTGCTGACTTATATATTTGGTCAGATTTAATACTATTATTTGAATCAATTAAAATCTTATTTAATTGTTTAGAAGAAAAATCCCAAGCACCTCCCCAAAAAAGAGGTTGTCCTTTTTCAAGTCTTGATAAAAGATCTATGATGCGACCGCTTTTATCAAAATTAAGGGCAGTAATTAACTTTATAAGGATTCTAGCTAAAAATTTAGTAGCTGTCTGGGGCACCTTATTTAATATCTTTACTAAAAGGTTAATCCTAACCCAGTTTGCATAGCCTATAAAAATCTCATCAGCGCCCTCTCCTGCTAAGATTACTGGAACTTTATTTCTTTGAGCTTCTTCTGACAATTTCATAACAGGAACGCATACTGGTGCGGATATTGGCTCTTCTAGATAAAAGCACATTTTCTTTAAATCTTCCAAAAATTGTTTTTCATAAATATTAACTTTGATTGAGGCTGATCCAAAGTGTTCACTCATTACCATTGCTTTATTGTATTCATCATATTCACTATTTTCTGGAAAACTTGCTGTAAAAGTTTTGATTCCTTTATGTTCACGACTTGAAAGTGCTAGCAAAAGACTTGAATCAAGACCTCCTGAAAGGAATAGTCCAACAGGAACATCAGCAAGTAATTGTAATTTTACGGATTTTTCTATTTGTTCTCTAATCGAGCTAGATTCTTGCATAAGATCATTCTTCTCATGGCCTAAACCTTCCCAATAAATACTCATAACTTCTTTCCTAGTAACTAAATCTAATTGTAAGACCTGACCAGGACAAATTTTTGTAATATTCTTAAAGAGAGTTTTAGGTGGAGATAGCGATCTAAAGTAGAAATGCTCTTTTAGATGAGCTTTATTTAATTCAGCTTTGAAAAAAGGTAGCTTGTAAAAAGCTCTAATTTCTGATGAAAATGCTATTTTATTATCAGATCGGTATATATAAAGCGGTTTAATTCCCACCCTGTCTCTTGCAATAAAAAGCTTGCTATTAGAAATATCATAAATAATAAAGCTAAACATGCCATTTAACTTTAATAATAATTTATCTATACCCCAACACTCAAACCCCTCTATTAGTACCTCAGTATCAGAATGATCTGTTCTAAAACCAATTCCTTCAGATTCTAATTCTTTTCTTAATTCTTGATGATTATATATTTCGCCGTTGAAAACTATTACAGAATTTTGACTACTTGAGAGAAATGGCTGCGCAGCTGATTCATCAGTATTTAAAATAGCTAAACGTCTATGACCTAAACCAACAACAGGATCTTGTAAAAAAATTCCTTCACCGTCAGGACCCCTATGAGCCAGGGACCTTGTCATATTTATTAAAATATTTTTATCAACTTCCTCTTTAAAACTTACTAAAGCAACTATGCCACACATATAAAAGGTACATCCTTATTACAATTTTTGTAATAATAAATCAATTTGATTAATAAGCCTATCATTAACTTCGGTTGTTCTAAACATGTTTCCTTTTATAGACGCGCCATCCTTTAATTTAAAATATTCCTCTAAATTTTGCATATAATATTTGACATCATTGCTAATAGAACTTAGATCAGACATGTCATAAACCAAACCGTCAACACCACTATCTACAAGCTCTATAAGAGAGGGTAATTTAGAGACAATAACAGGAATATTGCATTGAAATGCTTCTATAATAACTCCAGGATAACCTTCTGCGACTCTTTTTGATGGAAGTATAAGAAAATCTGATGAAGATAAAATACAAGGAATTTTAGAGCTTTCTACCATGCCAAGATAACTCACATTAGGAATCGGTTTGAATAACTTTTCATATTTTAATTCTACTAAGGGTCCATATATTTCAAAATCAAAGTCTGGTAAAAAAGCTGCTAGTTCAATCAGCTTATCAATTCCTTTATCAGAATTAATGTGTCCAACATAGATAATTTTTGAATGTGTCTTTTTTTTATTGTCTTCAATAGGATAAATATCTCTAGTTGTCGGGTACCAGAAGGTTTCACCTAAATGAATATACTTATTTGCTAGCTTCTTTGTTTGTAATAGTACCAAGTTAGATTTAAAAGTAGTCAAACGAATTACAAACTTAGAAATCGGATTTAGGTTTTGATATATGTAATCAAAATCACCTCCAAAGTATCTATATATTAAAATTTTAGATTTGTTTCGGAGCAATATGTATAAAATTGATCCCGCATTTAATGCTGCAGTTGCGGAAATATTTATAATGGTGACGTCATATTTTTTTTGAGAAAAAATAATTTTGCTGATTATTCCACCAAACTTAACAATGTTTAAATAAATTTTATAAGGCAATGACTTATTTTCGATGGATCTTGATATATCCAAGATATCTACTTTATATTCTTTATAGCTAGAGAAATATTTTATTTGATTCTCAAATGAAACCTTGGTGCCACCAAAAGGTTCCCCATCCTTTATTCTCGGCCCAATTAATAATATCTTTCTTTTGTTTCTATTTTGATTCTTCATTTAAGAAGCTTTCTTTTTATTATGATTAACGGCTATCAATAGATTATTTAACAAACTTACTATAAATAGGATTGATAAAAGAATAACTCCAAGACCCACTAAAGGTTTTATAGTGCCAATTAGTCCAGCTCTTTCAATAAAAATGAAATAAACTGGGGAGCTTATCAAGAGCACATATGAAAATGTAATTTGTTTTGATTTATTCGCAGAGATTTCAAAAATCCATCCAAGAAACGCTAAAACAATTCCATAAATAAATGGTCCTATATTTGGAATAAAGTATACGGCGCTGCTTCCAACTAAAGAAAAACCTGTTCCTCCGCCTTTATAAAATAGTTCAGGGTAAAATGACTCTGCAAACATCTGACCCTCACTTAGAGATCTCTCGGGATAAATGAATGAAGGAACTAAGCTTCCAAAACTATCAAAAAAAGCCTCTGGACCGTAATGTTTTGGATCTGTGATAAGCTCGATGCATGTTTGAAATGGATGAACTAGATCATTACTTCCAACAAAAATTCCTAGTGCTATATCAGAATTTTCTTGAAACCATGAAGTTAACTCATAAAAAAAATCTGGGCTATCTAGCATACCTCTTGCTATTACATAAAAACTTAATCCAAATAATAAAAAACTTGCTAGCGCAAAATGTTTAAGTCGAAGATTAGATATCTTAAAATTAACCTTTCTAACAACAACACTTGCAAATATTAATAAAGCTGAAACAGTAATAAATCTTGTATAAATAAAAAAAGTTGCCCATATCAGTATGGTAATAATAAGAATTCTTGTTATTAATAAAGATATACTTAGTTTTTCGGATAAAATTTCGTTAAGGCAGCAGCCTATAACCACTAACTGTAGCCCAAATGAGAAAAATCCTAAGCCTCCGGCTGCTGCATATTTTGCAGTATAATCTTCATTTGAAATTAAGTTATATATTCCAACTTTATATATATAGTAAGAATATAGCACTAGTCCGATTATAATCGAAACCAATATAAATGCTCTCAAAGTAAAATCTTTATCGTGTTTGTGAGAAGGTCTAGTGTAAAAATTAGTTGCATTTACATCTATTTCAATTGATTTCCTAAAAAATGCTCTATTGAAAGCAAACCTTGTAATTGAAACTAAAAATATTCCAAATCCAAACCAAAAATATTGGAGTTGGGCTAATGAGATAGCATCATTATCTAATGGATTCCGTCGCCATGTTTGTATCTCAACTATGCTGTTAAAAAAAGGAAATACAATGGCAATTGCCATTGTTGAAAAAAAAATTAGGCTCATAGTATCGACTAATACTTGATCCCTATTAAACATATAATAGAAAAAAATTAACATCAAGGTTAATAAAAGAAGGTACATTATTCTGTAATGATTAAAGACATATTATCAGAAGTCAATATAACTCATTTATAGTAATTTAGCTTTGAAGAGACTTTTATTAAATATGTTATGTATATTAAGCAAGAAATTGAAATTCCAAATAATATTAATAAATCAAGCTGCATATTATTATTAGAATCTACAAACAATCTTGCAAAAATAGAGATTAGAAATAATATTAGAGAAAAGCAAAACATATTCTTGCTGTATCCGATAGGACTTTTTTCAGTCGATTTAATTTCTTTATTAATAACTCTTACACTAAGTAAGGCTAAAGCAGAAATTGATATAAGAAAATAAATGCCAAAACTAACTTTTGTACTAGAAATTATAATTCCTGATAATATTAAACCTATTAAAATAACCAGTGATATTAAAATATTTTTAGTATTTTTTGAAATAACGCTTAATCCATCTATGGGCGACCTAAAGAAATAAAAATTAACAAGAGGGAAAACTGCAATCCAATAAAAAATTGTTAGGTTACTATTAATCGATTCTTCATCAAGCCAAATCTTCAATATTACATCTCCGGCGCCGACTGAACCGCAGAAAAAAGCAAAAGAAACAATAAATGCAATATTTTTTAAATTATTAAAGTAAATAGAGCCATTTTTATGCCAATCTTTTTCAACTAAATTTGAAACAGATGGAAGAGCAACATAAGTCATAACTTGATTAATTTGTCCAAGTATCTTTAGAAGGGACATTGTAGTTCCAACAACTATTATAGTGCTTGATGGTTGATTGGTTGCTTGGCTATAAAATATAGGTAAACCCATAATAACTGAAAATGAGAATGCTAATGGGATACGTTGAATCCCGTATACATAAATCTTTTTAGATAAGCTAAAGTTTGGAGAGTTAAGAATTGAATTCTTCTTAAAAGGATTAATAATTGTTGTAAAAAGTAAAAAAAATACTATTAAAAAAGTACATATGGCTATCTTCAAAACAGCCTCTGTTATATCAGATGTTGAACTGTTAACTAAAATAACTAATGGCAAAATGCCGAATGTTGTTATATAGGATATTGGCGCAGTAGCAAACTTTTCTCTCAGATTTAAGAATCTATATATTGCTTCAAACATAAACCTTGAAGAAGTTAATAAGAATGCACTAACAAAAACTAAGAAGTGATGAGGTTTTAATAACTTAATCAGTTCAAAGTAGCTAATAAAGTTAAAAATTAGATAAGAAATTAATAAGCCAAAGCTAATGTGACAAAAATACTTTAATAATAAGCCATATACTAATCCTCTTTCATCACTTTGATTTAAAAAACCCTTACCAAGATAATAGCTTAAGCTGTCATTCATCATAAAAGATGTGAGAGGAGAAATTACCCACGCCATTGAAGTTATAGTTAGATAAAGAGCGAACTGATCTGGAGGAAAAATTCTAGCACAAATTGCCAGGGTTAATAATTGAAGAAAATTATTAATAAAAATTGCTGTTGATGCTGAGATATACTGACTCTTAATAGCCATTAAGTATCTTTAAAATCTGAAAATTGAATGGGTTTCAATATCATTGCATAGAATGGTTATCAAAGATAACTGTAAATTTTGAGGTGGCTATTGCTTCAATATTATATTTCGGATATTTTGATAGTATTGAGGGGTTATTCTTAACAAATTCTATATTCTTATCTTCAACAAGTTTATTATGAAATGATATTTTATGACCATAATCTAAAAAAATTTTTAGATAGTCATCTATGCGTAATTGATTCTGATAATTTAAATACTTACTATAAATAATTTTTAACCAGAAGCTATTGACAAGTAAATATGCTAATTCAGGTATAGAATTGGTATCAATTGAATGAAAATCTTTGCAATCAACCAAATGAAGATTCTTTGAATCATTTATCATCTTGGGTTTCATTGATTTAAACATATCAGTTAAATCGTCTGGGGTCATTCGTTGAAGGACTGAATCTGTATAGAAGAGCTGAACTGAATCGGCAGGAACTTTTTCAAAATTGAAATTTTTATCTTCATATGTGGAAATACCAAGAAGATTAAAGAACTCATTAATATTTTTACCATCATAATTTTTTAAGATTTCTATCTTAATTTTAAACTCTTCATAGCTAAGAGATGAGCTTAAAAAAATATCGTCAGAGTTTTCTATTAAACTCAAGGTAGCTTCAGCAACAAGATTACTATTTAACCATTTGGTTGTATCATATGAAAAAACTTTTTTAGCTCCCAATAAAATGAAGAGCATACAATCCTGGCCATGCCAGCCAGTTCCTTGTTCTACAACTGTACCTGTGATTGGCATATTCAATAATTTAAGGGTCTCTAATTTTGTTTTTAATTTTTTGTTAAGGAGGCTCCTTGGCGCAATAACTCTTTTAAAAATTTTTTCTTTTAAAAATTCTTGAACCCCCACTAAATGTAGAAGACCTATAATTTTCTGGAAAATTAACTTAATTGCAATAAAAAATAAATATTTGTACATTTTTACTAAGAATTTTATTATTTATTAAAGGTTAATCTTATACTGATATCTTTTATACCAACAGCTTAAAATTAGAAGTTTATACAAGCTTAAGCCTAAATTTGCCATCCCTCTTCTATGTTTTTGTAACTCTATTTTTATAATATCTGCGTTTAATAACGGACATGAGGGAGCTAATTCAAGAAGCAGCTCACCTAAATCTCTTTTCATCCATTCTCCGATAGGCACCCCAAATCCCTTCTTATGACCATTTAATATGGCATTTGGAACAATTCCTTTTAAAGTGTCTCTTAAAAGAGATTTTGTAACACCGCCTGCTGTTAAAGAGTCTAAACTAACTGAGGACATTAAAGAAAAAAGCTCATTATCTAAAAAGGGAACTCTAGCTTCAATTGAATATTGCATAGAAGTTCTATCAACCTTTGGTAAATATATATTTGGCAAAATTATTTTTCTGTCAGCATAAATTAAGGATGCAGCATAGCTAAGTTTGTTGCAATCAACGTCAATAATTTCATTATAGACCTGATAAACATTTGAGTTTATTTTAGCCTGTTTTGCTTCATCAGAAAGGCAATTATTAATACTAAAGCCTGGTAAGTCCTGATCCATATAAGAAGCTACAAAATCAGCCCGATTTTTTTGAGAAAAGGCTTTAATGTTTCTAATTATATTACTATTAATATATTTACTTTTAGACAAGAAATTTAAGAGATATTCATTATTTAAGGCGAGTAATTTAAGGAATTTATTATCTATTCTTCCTCTTACATATCTATCATATCCGCCAAAAATTTCGTCACCACCGTCACCTTGTAAAATAACTTTTACATGATCTGATATTTTTTCATAGAGCTTTAACAATGGCATTACTGCTGGATCACCAAATGGTTGATCAAAACTATCTATAACCTTATCAACAAGACCTAATGCATCTGAGGAAGTAATAAAGATTTCTGTATGATCCGAATCTATATGTTCTGAAACCAGCTTAGCTAAATCCCTCTCATCATTACTATTTCCATACTCAAAAGCTGCTGTAAAAGTATTTATTTCTTCTTGACCTGATCTTTTTAATAAACATGCAATTGCAGAAGAATCTATCCCCCCACTTAATAATATTCCAGTCTTAACGTCAGCTCTATTTTGAATAGAAACTGCATTTTGGAGAGTATCTAAGATTAAATCTTTATCAATATATGTTTGATCAAGCGAAGATGGGAGACTTGCATATTTTTTATTACTCTCAGAGTCTGGTGAAATAATCATAATGTGGCCTGGATCAATTTGTATAATGTTTTTAAAAAATGTCTTAGAGCCTTGAGATCCGCCAAAATGAAGATATTCAGATAATGCTTGATAATTTATTTTCCAATCCTTAGAAGTGTTAACAATTGGATTAATTTCAGAGCAAAAAAATAAGTGGTCTTTATTAGAACTGACATATAGTGGCTTTACACCAAACCTGTCTCTAGCAAGAAAATATGTTTTCTTCTTTGAGTCATATATTACAAGAGCGAACATGCCATTGAGTTTTATTAAAGATTTTTCACCATATTCTTCCCATAATCTTAAGATTACCTCAGTGTCTCCATCGGTTAAAAATTTATGTCCTTTGCTGATCAACTCTTCTTTTAATTCAATATAGTTATATATTTCTCCATTAAAAACTATTTCAAATCTTCCATTTAAAGATTTCATAGGTTGATTAGCTGAAGATTTGAGATCAATAATACTTAATCTTGCATGGCCAAAAATATGTTTATTACTTTGACTAAATCCCAGTGCATCTGGCCCTCTGTGTCTTAATTCATTTATCATATTGCTAACAATATCTTTATGGTTTTCATTAAGATTATTGCTATTCTTGGCAATTATTCCTGCAATTCCACACATTTTTTATAAAATTTTATAGATTTTGAGATTTATACCATTCAACAAATCTCTTAATTCCAGTTTCTATTGGAGTAGAAGGATTAAATCCTAATACTTTCTTCGTTTCATCTATATCAGCATAGGTAATTGGGACATCTCCTTGTTGCATTGGCAAATGTCTTTCTTTAGCCTTCTTAGAGCACGCTTTTTCGATTGCACTAATAAAATCTCTTAACGTTACAGGGTTGTTGTTTCCAAGATTGTAAATTTTATGAGGGGCCTTAGAGAGAGTAATATTGTTATCTTCAGGTGATGGAACATTTTCTATTGATTTGATAATTCCCTGAATAATATCATCAATATAAGTAAAGTCTCTTTCCATTACTCCATTATTATAAACATCAATGCTCTCATCGTTTAGAATGGCTTTTGTAAATTTATAATATGCCATGTCAGGCCTTCCAAATGGTCCATAAACAGTAAAAAATCTTAATCCAGTCATTGGTATTTGATATAAATGGCTATAGGTATGAGCCATAAGTTCATTAGATTTCTTGGTTGCAGCATAAAGTGAAATAGGGTAATCAACTATGTCATTTGTACTAAAAGGCTGTTTTACATTCATGCCATAAACCGAGCTAGAGCTTGCATAAACTAAATGATTAACATTAGAAGTCTTGCAGCCCTCCAATATATTAAGGAAGCCCATTAAGTTTGATTCAATATATGTATGAGGATTTTCTAATGAATAACGCACTCCTGCTTGAGCAGCAAGATTGATAACCACATCAAAATTGTTTTCAGTAAATAAGTTTGCCATCAGAGTTTTATTGCCAATATCAGCTTTTATGAATTTAAAATTAGAAGAATTTGGATGTTTTTTGATCTCATTTAATCTAGAATCTTTTAAATTTACATCATAATAATTATTGAGGTTATCTACACCTACGACATAAAGATTTTTATAAAGTAAGGCCGATGTAAGATGGAAACCAATAAATCCTGCTGCACCAGTAACTAGAATTTTCATCTCTATGCCTCTTTATATTTAAACATGAAGATGGCTTAAATACTTTTAGCTGAATTGGACAAATTAATCTTAATATATCCTGAAATTAGAATAAACATAGTGCTTACAAAAAAGGCTAAAATTGCTCCCAAGATTATTATTAAAGGCCTATTAGGTTCAGATTTCAACTCTGGAGCTATAGGGGGATCTATGATATTGAAAATATAATTTTCATTCGATTCTATCATCATAAGAGATTTAATTTGTTCTTGTTGCAATGCAAAAATTGCATCTCTTATTTCTTCATAATTAACTTCTAAAGAGCGGTTATTTAAAAAATCCAATGATTTAATTGCTTTTTGTTTATCTTCATCTCTCATACTTTTATTAATTTCTTTGATAATAATATTATTCCATTCTTCTGCGATAAATCTGGATTGATGCTTTACTGAAATAGTTACAAATCCTGATTGTTTATTCTGATTAATAAGCATTATCTCTCTATACACTTTGTAGCCCTCTTGATGAGATGGGATAGCAGTCTGTGGATACTTAAATTTTCTTACCCATTTACCAGAATCAAAATATTTCTTTTTATAAGTTAGCTTATTGGATGTTGGATCCCATGCCTTTACGGCCATTAAATCCTCCAACAAAATATTCGGCAGGAAATGGTTTGAAAAAAACTCAAACGATTTTATCCTCTCAATCGCCTCAAGAGACTTATCAATAGGTTCGTTGGGTAAGGAAATTCCAGCTAAACTGGCCATGGTAGAATATTGACCCAGCATACCCAAACTAGATCCATTATCATTTGCCGGTGAAAGTATAGCTTCAGATTTATAAATGTTTGGCAAAAATAATGAAATTATAGTTACAACAACAATAGCTAGAAATACTGAGCTAAGTATAAAAACTTTTTTCTTCCATAGAATCGAGAAGATATCTATTAATCTAGGTTCATCAGGATATCTATTTTGTTGTGATTCATGCATTAAACACTCTGTTAATTAATCATAAAGAACTCATTTAATGAGAAATTATAAATATAATTATAAATCTTTATAATATAAATGGTACCCGAGGCCGGACTTGAACCGGCACGATATTTCTATCGAGGGATTTTAAGTCCCTTGTGTCTACCAATTCCACCACTCGGGCAAAATAATTAATTACTCCTTATCAAAATTAATATTTTGTTCAGCTTCTCTAGAAGTTAACTTATTATACTTTGATCTAATAATATTATTAGTATTAATTGCTTCATTTAGAAGTCTGAAATCAGCGCCAATTTCCTTAGAATATTTGTGTAAAGCTTTAGTATCTTTTGGAAAACAAGGTCCGCCAAAGCCTTTTCTTCCATCTGGCCCAGGAACTTGCATATGCGAATCACCAATTCTAGAATCTAGCGATAAAGCATTTGTAAAATCCTCCCATGTATCATTCGTTCCAGAATTATCGAATACTTCTTTTAATTCATTGAAGAATATTACTTTAGTGGCTAGAAAGGAATTTATTGTATATTTTATCAATGATGCGGAAAGAGCATCATCAACAAAAGTATGATCTTTATTTTTGCATTTAGTAAACTTTTTATAAAAATCTGATAATTTTAAGCAATTATTATTGTCTCCGCCAAATAGTATTAAAGATGAATTGATAAAATCCTCTTTAGCCGAAATCTCTCTTAAGAACTCAGGATTTAAGATTATAGAGTTAGATTTCTCTAAAATAGATTTAACATGTGAAGGAAGTACTGTACTTTTAAGCACCACAACAGCATTTTTGTTGAAAAGATTAATTTCAGTAATAACATTATTTACAATACTTATGTCTTGAGATCCATCATCAAGCATAGGTGTCGGAACACATATAAAAATAAAATCAGGATTAAATGATTTTAAATCTTTTATGCTAGTATTGAGCTTAGGATCAATAATACATAAATCTACTTCATCTTTTATTCCATCACAAAGAGCTTTTCCAACAAATCCGTATCCAACTATGCCAACTTTCATATCGTTTTAATGTTTAAAGTTCACCTTTATCCCTAAGTTTCTTCCTTATTTTTGTTGCGCTAATATTTGTAATTGCTTCTTCAAAACTTTCTTCCTCAAAGACATAGCCCACACCTCGACCATAAGTGATATTTACAATATTAGGAACAAGCATAATTTCATATTCCTTACCTCTTTCAAATCCGTCCACTTGAAGACCAGCCTCTATATTCTTACAAACAGTATCCCAATCAAAGGGATTATCATCCTGACCGTCGCCGCCTGAAGCACCTTGAACATCTCTGACTTGGATAGCCACTTGCCCAGTTTTTGCAACACATCTTTTAAATAGGGCTTGATGACCATCATGCCAAGGCTGCCATCTACCCAACATTTGAACAGTAGGTTTTTTCCAATCAAACATGTTTTTCTTT
>TARA_B100000674_G_scaffold95858_1_pt1 | contig 22543 bp, 36 predicted proteins | sample TARA_B100000674 | Tara Oceans TARA_B100000674 (sample SAMEA2622759) | marine metagenome | biome: marine biome (ENVO:00000447); feature: surface water layer (ENVO:00002042); material: "saline water (ENVO:00002010), including plankton (ENVO:xxxxxxxx)" | depth 5 m
AAGAATATTTTTTTATATTCCCCCCATGGCTTTGTTTTCTCCGCAGGCCTCGACATCAGTCTAACTATTGCTTTTGATCCCTCTGCAAAATTTAAAATATCCCTAACCTCGTCTCGATCGAAATTATGATTCTTACTTAATTCAGTAGCGAAACCATCTAAGGCATCACTATCTAACTGAAAGGAAAAAACGGAACTTGAACAAATCACGAATAAAACAAAACTTATTCTGGAACAGAAAGGAATAAACATGAATTTTAAAAAACCAATTTTCGGTGAGTATGTATCGACATTAAAACGCCCATAGCGATTAAAATCGTGACTAAAGAGGTGCCTCCAAAACTTACTAAGGGTAGAGGTATCCCCACCACAGGCAGCTGGCCGGTAACCATACTCATATTGACAAATACATATATAAAAAGGGTCAAGGTCAGAACTACCGATACTAACCTACCGAAGGCATCTTGCGCTAGCAAAGCTATTTGAATACCTCTCACTATAATTAAACTATAGCCAAGTAGCATAATTACAACTCCCACTAAACCGAACTCCTCACAATAAACAGCAAAGATAAAATCAGTGGCCCGCTCGGGAAGAAACTCTAAATGGGATTGGGTGCCATTTAACCAGCCCTTGCCAAATATGCCCCCTGATCCTACCGCTATAGTAGACTGTATTATATGATATCCCGCTCCAAGAGCATCTCTATCAGGATCAAATAGTGTCAAAACTCTTTGTCTCTGATAGTCATGCATCATCAACCACCCTATAGGCGCTGCTGCAATCCCTAAGAGAAAACTATTGCGAATAAAGGGCCAACTTATTCCGGCAAAAAATAAGACCATAAGCCCGGAAAATGCAACCAACACAGCGGTACCTAAATCAGGTTGCATTGCTATGAGGACAGTCGGAAGAAATATCAGAACTCCTGCAATAGCGATAGTTTTTAAATCTGGAGGTAGAAGTTTATTGGAAACTAAACTCGCCACCGTCAACGGCACAGCAATTTTCGTAATCTCCGATGGTTGAAACCTGAAAAACCCCAAATCAAGCCAACGCTGAACTCCTCTACCAGCACCAAAAAACAGGACAATCACCAATAGAGATAAGGCAATGAGATATAATGTGGGAGCCCAATGAGCAATCCTGTAAGGAGGAATTTGGGCTACTATTATCATCGCCACAAGACCAACCAATAATCTAAGCCCTTGATGCAAAATAGTATCAAACGACTGTTCCGACGCACTATAAAGAACCATCAATCCTAGAGCAGACATCAGTAAAACTCCTACGAGCAAGGGTGGGTCAAAATGGAATCTATCTGCAATGCTATTTCTAACCATCACCGCCACCTTCTTCAAAGAAAGCATCTATCATCCTACGCGCAATGGGAGCAGCGGTTGAGCTGCCAGAAGAACCGTTTTCTACGACCACCGCTAATGCAATTTGAGGATTCTCTGTAGGGGCGAATGCTATGAATAAAGCATGATCTTTCAGATGCGCGGGTACTTTTTCTTCGTCAAACTCCTCGTCCTGTGCAATAGCAAAAACCTGAGATGTTCCTGTTTTTCCAGCAAACCGAACCGGGGCACCATACCCGCTTCCCCGAGCAGTGCCTGAGGACCCATGCACCACCTCAACCATACTGTCTGCGATTATCTGCCAATATTCCTCATTATCTGCGAAGATCGCTTGAATCGGAGGACCCTGTAGACTCACCTCAGGACTGCCATCTGAATTCTCAATATGTTGAACTAAATAAGGTGCTCGTACCTGGCCTTTCATTGCGATTGTAGCGGTGAAATGGGCTAACTGAAGAGGAGTCGCAAGCAAGAAACCTTGACCTATCCCAGTAATCAAAGTCTCCCCTGGATACCATGGAAGATTTTTATTTTGCCTTTTCCATTCTGGCGAAGGCAGCAATCCTTTTTGCTCTCCTGGGAGATCTATCCCTGTTTTTCTTCCGAATCCGAAACCATCTAAAACATTGACGACCTTTTGGATACCTAGTTCATCTGACATTTTATAAAAATACACGTCACAAGATCTCACTATTGCGGCCTTTAAATCAACCGCACCATGCCCATCCTTTTCCCAGCAGCGATATCGATGACTATCACCGGGGAAAGAGAACCACCCTGGACAGATGATCTTTCTATTAATATTCTTACCATCTAAAATGGCGGTCAACCCAACCATAGGTTTTATGGTTGAACCAGGCGGGTACTGGCCTTGCAGAGCCCTGTCGAAAAGTGGCCGAGCCTTTGATGAACTCCATTCCTTATACAACTCCCTGCTGATGCCATTTACGAACTCGTTTGGATTAAATGAAGGATAACTAACTGATGCTAGTACTGCACCACTCGAGGGCTCTAAGGCCACAATCGCACCCTTTAATCCACCGAGATCACGCAAAGATTGGGCTGCGATACTCTGCAACTTAGAGTCTATTGTAAGAACAATGTTCTTCCCCGGAACTGGAGGTACACGTTCTAGCACTCTCAGAACTCGCCCTTCTGCATTGACCTCCACTGTTCGTTCTCCTACCTGTCCATGCAGAATATTTTCCCTTGCCTTTTCAACTCCGGTTTTTCCAATGTGATTAGTGGCACCGTAGTTTTTATCTTCGAAAATCTCCTTGTCTTTCTTGCTTATTCGAGCGACGTAACCCAATACGTGAGCTGTATCCTCTCCTAATGGATAATATCTTGATAAGCCAGCATCTACCCCGACCCCAGGAAAATTGTGTTGGTTAACTGAAAATATAGCGAGCTGTTCAGCACTCAAATCAGCATCTATCACAACCGGAGCAAATTTAGGTGAACCCTCTAGTCGCCCTTCTATATCAGAGCGCGTTGAGACAGATATACCAAGTAGAGCTGTTAATTCCTCAATTGTCTTATCGAGATCACCCACCTTCTCAGGCACCAAATACAAGCTAAAAGACGGCCTATTTTCAGCCAAAAGTACTCCGTCTTGGCTTAGCACAAGACCTCGAGGAGGAGCAACAGGTCTAATTTTAATATGATTTTCTTTCGATAGGGTTGTGTAATGTAGATGATTGTAAACTTGAAGATAAATAAGTCTAGAAACAATCACTGCTACCAGAATTAACATTATGATACCGGCAAAAATAACCCGGTCATAGAAGATATCTCTCTCTTTCTCAGAATCCCTAATAGCGTGCAAATTCTTCAATTTATAGACCCATTAACGAAGATTAAACCGTCGTGTCATTTCATCCAAGAAAAAAGCCACCCATGTCCATAGAAACGCGCTGGATAGTGCTTCGCCAATAGGAGAAAATCCAGCCAAAATGGAGACATCAAAGTTCTGAATCTTACTTAAAAATATCACGTAGACCAAAAATAGTAAAAACACGAAAAAACTTTGCTGCAATCTCGGATAGATTTTAAATCTCTTCGAGTAGGTAGTTGCTACCATCGCAATCATAGATAAACCCAAAGCTTGCTCTCCCAACGTTCCGCCATTGAACACATCTAAGAATATTCCAGTCACAAAACTTAAAAAGACGCCGTATTTTTGGGGATAATTCACCACAAAATAGAAAACCAACAATGCGACCCAACAAGGACGCCAAGACTCCATCCAGTTCGGCAGCGGTATAGCTGCCAACATAAAGGCGACAAAAAGACAAAACAGAATAAAGCCAGCGCTGATTCTCGAGCTACCTTTTTTGTCGAAGCCGTATGAAAAAGAATCCATCAATTCTCTCCAGAAGTATCTGAACTGACTAATAAGACCTCTCTGGAGCGACTGAGATCAGCGCTAGGCTCTACGGTGACTTCAGCAAAAGGCTCTCCAGGAGTCTTCACGAACCTGATTATTTTTCCTACAGGGTAACCTCCAGGAAATTTTCTGCCTAGGCCAGAGCTAATAATTAAATCTCCAACTTTCAACTCAGCATCAACTGGGACATACCTTAAAGACAGAACATTAGAGGTCTCGCTACCGACTGCTACAGCTCTTAGGCCAGTACGGTTCACCTCGACGGGCAGAGCATGACTTGGATCTGTTATTAGTAAAACGTTGGAGGCATAAGCACTGGTACTCCTAATCTGGCCCAGAACCCCAGACACGTCTAAAAGCGCCTGTCCAACATAGGCTCCCGTCTTAGCACCCTTGTTAATCACAACCTGTTTGAAACCACTATTTGTCTCTATAGCTAGTATTCTAGCTAGAATAATCTTTTCATCAACTATTACGGGAGACCCAAGCAACGTTCTCAATCTGGCATTCTCTCTTTCAAGCGCGCTATACCTTTGTGCTTTCGCGCTTAATTTCAGGTTCTGGGTTCTCAAGCTTTTAGCCGACTCAATAAGAGTTTTCTTCTGTTCAAAGTAATCACCAGCAAAAGATATAGTTGCTACTTGAAAGTCAACAAAATAGTGAACAGGAGAAACAACGACAGAGATCACGGATCTAATTGGATTCAGGTAACTACTTTGCTTATCGACCGATATCGTGAGAAATGAGAGAATGGCGCAAACCAAGAACCTTCGCATTGGCTGAGGCGGCGACTTATTAAAAGAATTAATGTTAAGTCCCCCTAGAACTCAGCTACTTGCTATTCTAGCGCTAGTATATCTGGCCCATGCGTATCAATCATGTCAAGCACCTTACCCCCTCCCCGTGCTACGCATGTAAGAGGATCCTCTGCTATGAGAACAGGCAACCCTGTCTCTTCCATGAGGAGCCTATCTATCCCTTTAAGTAAAGCCCCTCCTCCAGTCATGACCACACCACGTTCGGCAACGTCAGATGCAAGTTCAGGAGGGGTCTTTTCCAACGCAGTTTTCACTGCCTCAATAATGCCTGCTAAAGGCTCCTGTAAGGCCTCCAAAATTTCATTACTATTTAGTGTAAAACTTCGAGGCAAGCCTTGCGCTAAGTTTCGCCCCTTTATTGTCATTTCAGTAAGCTCGTTTCCAGGAAAAGCACATCCCATCTCGTGCTTCACTCGCTCAGCGGTTGCGGCGCCGATTAAAGTACCGTAGTTTCTTCTAACGTAATTGACTATCGCATCGTCGAATCTATCCCCAGCAATCCTAACCGAGTCGGCATAAACTATCCCATTTAGGGACATCACAGCAATCTCAGTAGTTCCTCCCCCAACATCCAGAACCATCGAGCCACTAGCGTCACTAACTGGCATTCCCGCCCCTATTGCAGCTGCCATCGGTTCCTCAATCAAATAAACCTCTCTCGCACCAGCCCCTTGCGCGGACTCTCTTATCGCACGCCTTTCGACCTGGGTAGAGCCACAAGGCACACAAACCAGAACCCTCGGACTTGGTTTAAAATATTGGCTTCCGTGCACCTTATGAATAAAATGCTGAAGCATTTTTTCGGTCACAGTGAAGTCTGCTATGACGCCGTCTTTCAATGGCCTGATAGCATCTATGTGTCCTGGAGTCCTCCCAAGCATTCTTTTCGCTTCTGACCCAACCGCCGCGACCGACTTTGACATATCTCCATCACGACCACCCTTCCTTACCGCAACAACTGAGGGCTCATTTAGAATTATGCCTTTGTTCTTCACATATATAAGAGTATTTGCAGTACCGAGATCTATAGATAGATCATTGGAAAATTTTCCTCGTAGAAATCTTAACATTTGGGAAACTTCCTACTATGCTTTAGAATCTTCACAATCATTTAACAATTATACCCTCGACACATTTAAATTATATTGGCAAAACCGAGAAAATCTGTATTTTCATTGTTGTGAGTTTTGTGCTGTGCAGCTGTTGAGTATCGCAGTGATAACAAGGTTACCACTGCATACAGCACTCATCAACAATAAATCGACCCGAAAGGGATATTTAATCGCATTAGGAGAAACGTGAAATGACCGTTACAGAAGAAGAAATTACGACTCTCGGCAAGCTCTCGCGGATAGCCATAGCAAAAGAAGATCTAGATTCCTATACAAAGCAAATCAACCTAATTTTAAAACTAGTAAGTGAGCTGAACCAAGCGAAAACTGACAACATCAGTCCAATCTCTCATCCTTTAGACCTTAAGGCTCGATTACGCAAGGATATAGTCCTAGAGGATATCCCATTAGAGGAAAAACAGAAATGCGGCCCTGAAGTGGAAAACGATTTATATATGGTTCCCAAGGTGATTGATTAGATGGATGATTCCTTTCCGAAAGAGATATTAAAAATCTCAGATGGCCTGAAGAAGAGGAAATTTTCGAGTGTAGAGATAACGAAAGAGTATCTAAGGCGAATAAAAGCTTATGACAGAGAAATAAACTCATTCATCACAGTTTGCGAAGAAACTGCTATCGAATCAGCTTTAGAAGCAGATAAAAGAATTGCAAAAGGAACCGCAGGAACTTTAGCTGGAATACCATATGCAAACAAAGATTTATTTTGCACCAAAGATATTCTTACAACTTGTGGCTCTCGTATGCTCTCAAATTTTTTCCCACCCTATGACGCTGAAATCATCTCTAGGGCAAAGGAAAATTCACTAGTGATGCTAGGGAAGACCAACATGGATGAGTTTGCTATGGGTTCATCCAACGAAACCAGTTACTTCGGAGCTGTGAAGAATCCTTGGGATTTAAGGAAAGTCCCAGGTGGCTCTTCTGGTGGTTCAGCGGCAGCTGTGATTGCAAATCTTACTCCTTTGGCAACTGGAACCGACACAGGAGGTTCGATCCGACAACCTTCCGCATTTTGCGGAGTATCAGGATTAAAGCCAACCTATGGTCGTATATCGCGTTACGGCATGGTTGCATTTGCCTCTAGTTTAGATCAGGCTGGCATTATCGGTAACTCTGCCGCAGATTTAGCTTTTTTTCTTAACATAATTGCAGGCTTCGATCCAAAAGATTCAACTTGCATAGAAAAGCCAACCGAAGATTACTCCAGAAATCTCAATTTTCCACTACAAGGAATTAAATTCGGCCTTCCAAAAGAGTTTCTTAAAACTGAATTGAATTCCGGTCTACAACAAATCTTTGCAACTGCAATCTCCTTGGTAGAAAAACTGGGAGGGAAAATAGTAGACATAAACTTGCCCCACTCGTCCCTGTCTATACCTGCGTACTATGTAATTGCTCCAGCGGAGTGCTCATCTAATTTGGCTAGATATGATGGAATCCGATTTGGCCACCGAGCCCCCAACACATCAAATATAGAGGAACTATATGAAAAAACTAGGAGCGAAGGTTTTGGCGCAGAGGTAAAAAGGAGAGTCTTAATTGGAACCTACGCGCTCTCCTCCGGCTATTATGATGAATACTACACCAAGGCACAGAAAGTACGCCGATTGATAAAAAACGATTTTTCGGAGGCATATAAAAGTGTAGACTTCATATTAAGTCCGACCACCCCTACTACAGCCTTTCCTTTAAACGAAAAAATTGATGATCCGACTCTAATGTATCTTCAAGATATCTTTACGATACCAGCTAGCCTAGCAGGGCTTCCCGCTATATCAATACCTGCGGGTCTAGACAAAGGTTTGCCGGTTGGACTCCAAATAATTGGGGACTATTTTCAAGAAGCGCGCATGTTGGGGGTAGCGAATAAGATACAGCAGACAACTGACTGGCACAAATTAATGCCCAAATCAAACTTAGAGAAAAAATTATGAAGGAAAACTGGGATCTTGTTATCGGACTGGAAATTCACGTTCAACTAACTACTGCAAGCAAGATTTTCTCAGCTACTTCAAATTCTTTTGGGGCTAACCCTAATTGCCAAGCGAATATCGTTGACCTAGGATTTCCTGGTACTTTACCCGTAATCAATGAGGAAGCCATTAAAAAGGCCATTACTTTTGGGATTGCAGTAAATGCTAATATAGCTAATGAGTCCATTTTTGCCCGCAAAAATTACTTTTATCCAGATCTTCCGAAAGGCTATCAAATTAGCCAGTATGAGGCTCCGATAGTAGCTAACGGAAAGCTAAGAATACACCCAACAGAAGAAGATTCGGCCATAATAATTGAGCGAGCCCATTTAGAGGAGGACGCTGGAAAATCGATACATTTTACTCACCAAAATTATACTGGAATTGACCTTAACCGAGCAGGGACGCCTCTACTTGAAATAGTGACCGCTCCGTCTATTAAGAGTTCCAAAGACGCAATTCGGTTTCTCAAACGCCTAAGAGAATTGGTGACACATCTAGAAATATGTGATGGAAATATGCAAGAGGGATCTTTCAGATGCGACGCCAATGTATCTGTTAGAAAGAGTGGCACTACAAAATTAGGGACGCGAGCCGAAATAAAAAACCTAAACTCCTTTAAATTTATAGAATCCGCCATAGAATTCGAACGTGCCAGGCAAATTGAGCTTCTTGAATCCGGGGAAAATGTAATACAAGAAACCCGATTATATGATGAGAAAACGCAGGAAACCCGTTCCATGAGAGTAAAAGAAAATGAATTTGATTATCGTTATTTTCCGGATCCCGATCTACTACCTGTTGTAATTGATGAAACAGTTATTGAGTCTATACGAGCCTCATTACCCGAACTACCCGACGAGAAACGCTCCCGTTATTCAAAAGTTTTAAATATGTCAGCTGAGGATACGAATCTCCTGCTAAATAGCCCCTCTACATCAAAGTATTTTGAAGACTCCTTGAGTGTGGGTTTAAAAGACCCCAAAGCTAGTTTTAATTGGATCACTGGAGAGTTGTTTAGATTATTGAAAAAGTCAGAAGTAGACATTTCGGATAGCAAAGTGAGCGCGACTGAACTAGGATTGCTAGTTCTAGCAATGGAGGAGGGATCTCTACCTAAAAGTAAGGGGAAAGAAATTCTTAATAATATGTGGGAAACAGGAACATCTGCAAAAATACTTATTGAAAAACAAATGTCCGAAAGCTCTCTCTCTACTAGCGATTTAGAAAATTGGCTTGCAGAAGTGCTGACAGAAAACCACAAGCAGGTAGAGGAATTTCGATCAGGAAAGGAGAAAATACTAGGATTTCTTGTAGGCCAGGTTATGAAAAAATCTAAAGGACGTGGTGATCCTAGATTAATAAACAACGAACTTCTAAAAAAATTACGGGCGCAAAATTAGTTTTCGTCCTCTAATGCCTCAAACTCTTCGTCCAACTTTGGTTCCCGGCCAACTAGCTCTATATAGGCCATAGGAGCTCTATCTCCCATCCTAGAACCACACTTCATGATTCTCAGGTAACCGCCGTTTCGCTCTTTAAAACGAGGCCCTATATCCTCAAATAGCTTCGTGACTACCTCACGGTTTCTCAGGCGATCAAAGGCTAGCCGTCTCTTACTTACAGAGTCTATCTTGGCTATAGTAATCAACGGTTCGACTTTTCGGCGTAGCTCTTTCGCCCGCGGTAGAGTAGTCTTTATAATTTCACTCTTAAACAAAGAAGTCGCTAAATTTCTAAACATAAGTTTCCTATGGGAATTATCCATATTGAAATGCTTGCCGCTCTTCAGGTGTCTCATAGCTTTATCGCCTTTATACTCTAGTCTGTGCCTACTGCAGTAACACCGACACGGCCCAGGTTTCCTGGTGGCCAGTGTTCAAGAACCATTCCCAGAGTCAAACCACGTTCGGCCAAAACATCTTTAATTTCTGTCAAAGATTTTTTCCCTAAGTTTGGTGTTTTTAGTAATTGGACCTCAGTTCTTTGAACCAGGTCACCGATATAATAAATACTTTCCGCCTTCAAACAGTTAGCAGATCTAACGGTGAGCTCCAAATCATCAATAGACCTGAGCAAACTTGGGTCTATTGTAATCTCCTCATCTTCAGCCTCTTCCGCCTCCGCCTCCACGCTGATGTCGGCAAAAACTTCCAATTGATTCCTTAAAATGCTGGCCGCTTCTTTTACTGCCTGTTCAGGGTCTATCGTTCCATCAGTCTCTAACTCTATAATCAACTTATCGAAATCAGTTTGTTGTTCTACCCGCGCAGCCTGCACCTCGTAAGTACAACGCCATATCGGACTAAAGGAAGCATCCAATTTCAATCGCCCTATTGTTTGATCCGCGCCCTCCTTCAAAGTAGCCGCTTCGTAGCCTCTTCCGCGTCGAATGTGTAACGTTACGTTAAGTTCTCCGTTATCCTCTAAATATGCTATGTGATGTGCTTTGTCGGCAATTTCTATATCATGATCTCCAACAATATCATTTGCTGTTACTTCACCTGGACCTTTCTTATTAAGGGTGAGTGTAGCTTCCTTTTTAGAGTGCATGGCGATAGCCAAACTCTTAAAATTAAGTAAAATATCTGTCACATCTTCCTGCACTCCGTCGATGGTCGAATACTCGTGAACTACACCATCTATTTCAACCTCTGTGACAGCACTTCCAGACATCGAGGACAACAAAACCCTTCTCAGCGCGTTACCCAGGGTGTGTCCGAAGCCTCTATCTAAAGGCTCTATAGTGATCTTTGCCGCTTTTTCATTAGACGGATCAGGTATTACTTCTGCAATATGTGGCTTCAAAAAATCGCCTAGGGCTAATGCCATAGTTGAGTCTCCCAATTTTTTATGTGTTATTTATTTTGAATAAAGTTCTACAACGAGAGATTCATTGATGTCAGCTGACAAGTCGTTTCTCTCAGGTATTGATTGCAATTTCCCTTCCATCTTCTTTACATCGACTTCTACCCACTCGGGAAAACCAAGCTGCTCTGCAATTGCCAACGAATCTTGAACTCTCACCTGCTTTTTTGACTTATCTCTAACACTGATAACATCGTCTTTACTAACAAGATGAGATGGTATATTCATACATTTGCCATTCAACAAAATCGCCTTGTGGCTTACCAGTTGGCGGGCCTCAGCTCTTGTACACCCAAATCCCATACGATAAACCACATTATCTAATCTTCTCTCCAACAACTGAAGCAGGTTTTCACCCGTCGCCCCTTTAAGTCGGGCAGCTTCTTTATAATAATTTCGAAATTGTCGCTCCAAAACACCGTAGATGTATCGCAATTTTTGCTTTTCTCTTAATTGAAGCGCGTAATCCGACATCCTACGACCTCGATTCTCTCCATGTTGACCAGGAGGTTTCTCCAGTTGACATTTTGTCTCTATAGCACGGGACCGACTTTTCAGTCCCAGATCCATCCCCTGCCTTCGAGACAATTTACATTTAGGCCCTAAATATCTAGCCATTTAAACCCTTCTCCTTTTCGGCGGCCTACAGCCATTATGAGGTATCGGTGTAACATCCGTTATATTAGTTATGTTGAATCCTGCAGCATTGAGAGACCGCACAGCTGACTCTCTCCCTGGACCGGGACCCTTTATCACAACATCGAGATTCTCTATCCCGAAATCATCCTTAACATTCGCCAATCTTTCCGCAGCCACTTGTGCGGCGAAAGGTGTACTCTTTCGAGAACCCTTGAAACCGCTTCCGCCGGCAGTGGCCCAAGCTAAGGCGTTACCCTGCCTATCTGTTATAGTGATGATTGTATTGTTAAAGGAAGCATGGACATGAGCTATTCCATCCAGCAGCGTTCTTCTTGCTTTCCTTTTAACCTTTTTAGTATCTGGCTTATTCATTTCACAAAATTCCTATCTTTTTATCGGACGCTTGGGCCCCTTCCTAGTTCTGGCATTTGTCCTAGTCCTCTGGCCTCTGACGGTTAACCCTCTCCTATGCCGTATCCCTCGATATGCCCCTAGGTCAGTGAGTCTTTTAATGCTCATACTGACTTCGCGCCTCAAGTCACCCTCAATAGAATATTTAGTAACCTCGCTTCGAAGTTTTTCGAGCTGGGCCTCCGTTAGATCTTTTACTAAGGCATTTCTGGCCACACCAGATTCGTCACAGATCTTTTCGGCGCGTGTTATTCCTACTCCGTATATTGCCTGTAGTGCCACGACCGTGTGCTTTCGGTCTGGTATATTTACACCTGCTACTCGAGCCATCTTATACCTCTCTTGTTACCCTTGACGTTGCTTGTGACGCGGATCTTTACAAATCACACGGACAACCCCTTTTCGCTTAATCACCCTGCAATTTCTACAAATTTTCTTAACCGATGCTTGAACTTTCAATATATTCTCCTCTGCAGCAAAGCTTTCAACGCCGCCCATATCCTTTCAAATTTGCTTTTTTCATTAGCCCTTCATATTGATGAGACATTAAGTGTGCTTGAACCTGCGACATGAAGTCCATCACCACGACCACTATAATCAGTAAAGAAGTTCCACCAAAATAGAACGGAACATTCAACTGTAAAATTAGGAATTCGGGTAGCAAACAAACTAGAGTTATATATACAGCGCCGGCAACAGTAAGACGCGTCATAACTCCGTCAATGTATCTAGTGGTTTGCTCGCCAGGCCTAATTCCAGGTACAAAAGCACCTGATTTTTTTAAATTATCCGCCATTTCTTTGGGGTTAAATACTAGAGCGGTATAAAAGAAACAGAAAAAGATAATTGCCATAGCGTAGAATAAAACGTACAAAGGCTGACCAGGAGATAATGTGGCACTCAACGATTGAAGCCAACCCATTCCCTGTGCGTTACCAAACCAACCAGCTATCGTTGCTGGAAAAAGAATGATACTTGAGGCGAAGATTGGCGGAATAACTCCAGCCATATTTAGCTTAAGCGGCAAGTTACTAGATTGACCAGCATAACTCTGGCCCGCTCGTTGTTGTCTAGCATAGTTTACTGTAATTCGCCGTTGTCCTCGTTCCACAAATACTACAAAACCCGTCACCAGAAAGGCTAAAGCTAACAAAATAAATAATAAAATGACCGACAATTCACCAGTCCTGGATAGCTCAATGGTGCCAGCAATCGCGGCCGGTAGGCCCGAAACTATCCCTGCAAAAATTATCATAGATATTCCATTACCTATTCCTCGCTCGGTTACTTGCTCTCCTAACCACATCAAAAAAAGTGTTCCAGCCACAAGGGTCGATACACAGGTTACTCTGAAAGCTGTGCCGGGCTCTATGACTAACTTCATACCCGCTGCAGTCTGTTGTTCTAACATAATAGAGACTCCAACCGCCTGAAAAAGACAGAGTACAACCGTAAAATACCTGGTGTACTGGTTAATTTTACGCCTACCTGATTCACCCTCCTTCTTTAACTGTTCTAATTTAGGATGAACGACTGTCAATAATTGCATGATAATGGAAGCTGAAATATAAGGCATGATTCCCAACGCAACCACCGAGAACCTTTCTAAAGCACCGCCCGAAAACATATTGAACATATCTAATATGGAGCCTTGCTGCTGCTGAAATAGTGCGTCCAGTGCGATAGGGTTGATTCCGGGCACAGGTATATGCGTGCAGATACGAAAAACAAGAAGGGCTCCCAGTAGAAAAAAAATTCTTTGTCTGAGCTCCGTCAGCTTACTCAGATCAGGCAATCCCTTGGACACATTTCCAGTAGTCGCTACCATATCAATCCCCGACAGTTCCACCTAAGGACTCGATAGTCTCCCGAGCACCTTTGGTGACATGAAGCCCGTTTACCGAAATAACTTTATCAAGGTTACCGCCCCCTATGAGCCTGACTCTTTTTGTTTTCTTAGAGATCAAGCCAGCTTCTCTCAGAACCTCTAAATTAACGCTGTCGGAGTTTAAGTTTTTGATCTCCTCCAATCTTATTTCATCAGTATACTTGCTTTGTCTAGACGTAAAACCAAATTTTGGTAAGCGTCTCTGCAGGGGCATTTGGCCGCCTTCGAATCCGCTTTTGTGGTACCCACCAGACCTCGACTTCTGCCCCTTATGGCCTCGGCCACAGGTTTTTCCCAGACCGGAACCACCGCCTCTACCTCGGCGCTTACTGCCTTTAGTTGAACCAGCAGCAGGACGCAAATGATTTAGTTTCATGTCTCTTCCTCTCTCACCTCTAACAAATAGGAAATCTTGTTAATCATTCCTCTATTTTCAAGGGTGTCCAATATAGACCTCGTTTGTCCGATTTTTCTCAGTCCTAAACCATGAGCGCACAACTTATGGTTTTTGAGCCTTCCGTTAAGACTTTTTACGAGTTTCACACTTAGGTTTTTGGCCATCGTTGCCACCCTCTTACCTTATTGATTCCACTGGTTTGCCTCTTTTAGCCGCCGCATCTTCTGGTGAGATCATCATTTTCAGTCCATTAACAGTGGCTCTAACTACATTAACGGGATTAGTCGTCCCAATGCACTTCGCCAATACATCAGTGACGCCTACCACTTCGAAGACTGCGCGCATAGCACCTCCTGCGATAATACCCGTACCAGCAGAAGCTGGCTGCATATAGACCCTCGCAGCCCCATGCTCCCCGATAATTGAGTATTGTAATGTTCCACCATCTAGCGAGACAGCGGTCATATTTTTGCGCGCATTTTCCATAGCCTTCTGTATCGCGACAGGAACTTCTCTGGCCTTACCTCTGCCAAATCCTATCCTCCCCTGGCCATCGCCCACCACCGTTAGCGCAGAAAATCCAAAAATTCGACCACCTTTGACAACCTTAGCAACTCTGTTAACAGCAATAAGCTTCTCTAAAAGACCTTCATTCCCTTCAGGAATATTTAAGTTAGCCATCTTCGACTCCTTTAAAAGACCAATCCAGCACTGCGCGCAGCTTCGGCTAAAGCTTTCACACGCCCATGATACCTGTAGCCAGACCGATCAAAAGCTACTTGTTTAACCCCTGCACCGATAGCCCTTTCGGCTATTAATTTACCAACTTTTGCAGCTGCATTAACATTACCCTTATGCTCGCTTGAACCCTGAAAAAGGTCGTCTAAAGTGGAAGCAGCAGCCAATGTTTTATCTCCGCCTTCGCTGATTATCTGTGCATAAATATGACGAGGACTGCGATATATACTTAGCCTCGCTGTTCTTTTGTTTAGAATATTCATTCGGGTTTTTAGCGCTCTTTTCATGCGCGATGCTTTTTTCTTATCCACCTTTATGCCTTTTTAGCTTCCTTTTTGACGATTTGCTCTCCGGCGTAGCGTACACCCTTTCCTTTGTAAGGCTCAGGAGGTCGAAATGACCTTATATCTGCAGCTACTTGCCCTACGACTTGTTTATCTACACCCTGTATAACAATCTCAGTTTGGCTGGGGGTTTCAATGGCAACACCCTCGGGAATAGCAAATTCCACTGGATGAGAAAATCCCAGTGATAAATTGAGTTTTTTTCCCTGAACCTGCGCTCTATAACCTACCCCTACAATCTCAAGTTTATACTCAAAACCAGAGTGAACGCCCGTAACAAGATTTTGCACTAAGGCCCTGATAGTCCCACTAAGAGCCTTGCATTTTTTATTCTCCTCATTTTTCCGAACCTTGATAGCATCTTTGTCCACCTCCAAGCCAATATTCTCAGGGATTGACAAATTCAAAGAGCCTTTTGGTCCAGACACAAGCAACTGCCCCTCCTTAAATTCGGCCTTAACGTCACTAGGCAGTGCAACTGGTTCTTTCGCTATCCGAGACATATGAGATCACCCTCTAATAAACTGCACAAACTACTTCTCCACCTACCCCTTTTGCCCTCGCTTCCCTGTCTGTCATTAGGCCCGCGGAGGTAGAAATTATAGCTATGCCTAAGCCTCCAATCACCTTCGGAAGCGCATCTTTTGAACGATAAATTCTCAATCCTGGTTTACTAACTCTTTGTATCGATTCAATTACCGCGTTGCCTTCATAATATTTGAGCTGAACTACCAACTGCTCCTTGGAATCTTGAGAGTCTATTTCATAGCCTGAAATAAAACCCTCGTTTTTTAAGACCTCGGCAACAGCAACCTTCTTCCTCGATGATGCCATCGAAACACTACTTTTAGCACGAGCTTGGGCATTCCTTATTCTTGTAAACATATCAGCCAGTGGATCTTGCATACTCATAATTATCGTCTTCCTCTTTTTCGTCCTACCAGCTAGCTTTCACTAGACCTGGTATATGTCCTTCCATGGCTAATCGTCTCAGCTCATTTCGAGATAAGCCGAATTTTCTATAGTAACCATGAGGCCTACCAGTTAGGCTACACCTATTTCTTATTCTCGATTTGCTTGAGTCTCTTGGTAACTTCTGTAACTTGACCCTAGCGTCCTCTTTCTCATCATAAGAAGAATCAGCCCCGACGATGATAGACTTCAGCTCATCCCTTTTCTTCTGATATTTTTGAACGAGTCGAATACGCTTTCGGTCTCTATTTATCATCGATGCTTTAGCCATTGCTGGTATAGTCCTCCTAATCCCTTAACGGAAATTTAAATCCTTCCAAGAGCGCTCTACATTCTTCATCGTTTTTAGCGCTAGTAGTAATACAAATATCCATGCCACGAATAGCATCAATTTTGTCATAATCTATTTCTGGGAAAATAATCTGCTCTTTTACACCCATGGAATAATTCCCGCTTCCATCAAAGGATCTGGCATTTAGCCCCCTAAAGTCTCTTATCCTGGGTATAGCGATATTAACTAAGCGATCTAGAAATTCGTACATCTTTTTTCTTCTCAGTGTTACCTTAACTCCAATAGGCCAGCCATCTCTAATCTTAAAGCCCGCGATCGACTTTCGCGCTAAATTCACTACAGGTCTCTGGCCTGAAATCAAAGCCAAATCACCTACAGCCTTTTCCACCACTTTTTTATCGCCCACAGCTTCTCCCAAACCAACATTGAGCGTTATCTTTTTTATTCTTGGTATTTCCATTGCGCTTTTAAATTTAAATCTTTCGGAAAGCGACCCTATAACATTGTCTTTATAATGCTGCTCTAATCTGGACATTTCTATCAACCCTTAGCTATCTACGACTTCATTATTTGATTTAAAGAAACGAACTTTTTTACCGTCTTCAAGAGTACGGAAACCAACTCTATCAGCCTTCTGACTATCTGGATTAAACAAAGCCACTTTAGAGACAAAAATCGGAGCTTCCTTCTCTACTATTCCACCCGCGGTTCCCGCTTGTGGATCGGCCTTTGTGTGACGCTTCACCAGATTGATGCCTTCTACCATGATCTTATTGTCAGAGAAAACACGCATAACCGAACCGCGCTTCCCCTTATCTCGTCCTGTTAAAATTTGGACTTCATCACCTTTCCTAATTTTTTTCATAGTAAAACCTTTTAAAGAACCTCAGGAGCTAGGGAAACTATTCTCATAAACTTCTCAGTCCTCAACTCCCGTGTAACCGGCCCGAAAATCCTCGTCCCCACAGGATTTAATTGCTTGTCCAACAACACTGCAGCATTACCATCAAACCTGATGAGTGAGCCATCCGATCTCCTCACACCTTTCTTAGTACGAACAACCACAGCATCAAAAACGTCACCCTTTTTCACCTTACCGCGCGGTATCGCTTCTTTTATGGTTACCTTTATAACGTCACCTATACCAGCGTATCGCCTTTTAGAGCCGCCTAATACTTTTATACACATCATTCGCCGCGCCCCACTATTATCGGCCGCTTGCAACATGCTTTGCATCTGAATCATAAACTTAACTCCGCTTTAGACCTGGGCTGCCTTGTTGACTATTCCTTGTAGACGCCAACTTTTATTCTTCGAGATTGGCTTGCACTCTTCGATGGTTACTAAATCTCCCTCTGTGCACTGATTGTCAATGTCATGAGCCATGATTTTGGTGGATTTTTTAACATATTTTCTATACAAGGGATGTTTAACCTTTCTTTCAACAAGAACGGATATGGTTCTATCCATTTTGTTACTCACTACAGTACCCACCAAGGTCCGGACATTTTTCTTATCAACCATTTGTATTCTTTCCTTGTTCGTTCTCTTTCATTACAGTTTTGATACGGGCTATATTTTTCCTGGTCTCTCGCACTTCACTAGCTCTTACACCCTGCCCGCTTCCCATCTGCATTCGGAGGCTAAACTGTTTTTTCCTAAGCTCTATTAATCTACTAGACAGCTCATCGGGGGACTTACCTCTCAGTTCATTTGCTTTACTCACATCACACTCCTCGCAGCGAACGTAGTTTTTACAGATAGTTTTGCCCCTGCAAGCCGTAGCGCCTCTCGTGCCACTTCTTCAGAAACTCCTTCCATCTCATATAGAACCATTCCCGGCTTCACTTGGGCAACCCAATACTCTACATTACCTTTACCCTTACCTTGTCTTACCTCTAGAGGTTTCTTTGTTATGGGTTTATCTGGAAACGCTCTTATCCAGACTTTAGCACCCCTTTTTACGTGCCTAGTAATAGCTCTCCTAGCCGCTTCAATCTGTCTGGCAGTAATTCTTCCTGAATCGATGGATTTCAGTCCAAACTCACCAAAGCATATGCGGCTTCCTCTTTGGGCGAGCCCGCGATTTCGTCCTTTTTGCTGTTTACGAAATTTAGTATTCTTTGGCTGTAACATTTTCTAGATCCCTTACTAAGATACTTTGCATTATTTGGAACCAGTGGAAACAGAATCGGCTTTCTTTGTTTCTTGCGCTTCAGCGGCTTCCTGAGTGTTCACGTTGCCCTTAAAAATCCATACCTTTACACCTATAATTCCATACGTCGTATTGGCCTCTGCTAATCCGAAGTCTATATCAGCCCTTAATGTATGAAGTGGCACTCGTCCCTCTCGATACCATTCCGACCTGGCGATCTCCGCACCGTTAAGCCTTCCAGCAACATTTATTTTAATCCCCAAGCTCCCGAGACGCATAGCGTTAGATACCGCTCTTTTCATTGCTCGCCTGAACATGATTCGTCTCTCCAACTGTTGAGCCACCGACTCAGCCACTAAATAAGCATCTAACTCGGGCTTACGAATCTCCTCTACATTTATGTGGGCAGGTACCCCCATAATCTCGGAGACTTTTTTTCTTAACAGCTCAATATCTTCGCCCTTCTTACCAATGACTATACCCGGTCGAGCGCTATGTATGATTATCCGGGCGTTGTTTGCTGGCCTTTCTATCTGAATTCGACTCACGGAAGCATGCCCAAGCTTTTCCCGCAAATATTTCCTGACAGCAAGGTCCATATTTAGGTATTGAGCATAATCTTTTGTTTCCACATACCAAGTGGAGGTCCAATCCTTTGCAACCCCAAGTCTAAAACCGTATGGATGTACTTTTTGACCCATTGCCTTTTAAACCTCCATTTGGTCCAGACCGACCGTTAAGTGACTACTTCTTTTGAGTATCTTAGCTGCTCTCCCACGAGCCCTCGCCCTCCATCTTTTCATGGTTCGCCCTTCGTCTACTTGAATCCGAGATATTTTCAAATCATCTATATCCAAACTACCATTATGCTCCGCATTTGCTATAGCAGAGTTTAAAGCTTTAATTACAAATGTGGCTGCTTTTTTATCACTGAACGCAAGCAAATCGACCGCTTCTTCAACAGGCAATCCCCTAACTTGGTCAGCAACCAGCCTCATCTTCTGAGCAGATATTTTGGCATTTCTTAATTTAGCTATCGTTTCCATATCCGCACCTATTTTGTCTTTTTATCTGCAACGTGTCCTTTGAAGGTGCGCGTTGGAGAAAACTCACCTAGCTTATGGCCCACCATATTTTCGGTGATGAAAACAGGAATATGTTGCCTCCCGTTATGCACTGCAATTGTTAAGCCCACCATAGCGGGGGATACCATGGATCTTCTGGACCATGTCTTAATAGGCCTCTTCTCATTATTTTTTTTCGCAACATCCACTTTTTGTGCAAGATGATGATCCACATGCGGTCCTTTCTTTAAAGATCTTGGCATCATAACCTCCTATCGTTTTTTACTTCGACGCCTAACAATTAAACTATCTGTTCGCTTATTACTACGCGTCTTGTGCCCTTTAGTCGGAACACCCCATGGGCTGACAGGATGCCTACCACCAGATGACCGGCCTTCTCCTCCGCCGTGAGGATGATCCACAGGGTTCATAGCAACACCCCTAACAGTCGGACGGATACCTAACCATCTCTTTGCACCAGCTTTACCGAAGGATTTAAGAGAATGCTCGCCATTACCTACCTCACCTAAGGTTGCTCTACACTCGATCGGGACTTTCCTCATTTCTCCAGACCTTAAACGTAGAGTTGCATAATTAGATTCTTTAGCGACATATTGAATGGCACTTCCTGCGCTTCGGCCAATCTGCGCCCCTTTACCCGGCTTCATCTCTATACAATGAATGATGCTTCCTACCGGGATATTCCTCAAAGGCATGCTATTGCCTGCCTGAATTGCAGCATTAGGACCAGAGCTCAAGATCGATCCCACCTCTACACCCTTGGGAGCAATAATGTAGCTCTTATGCCCATTAGCGTAAACGATTAGGGCTATATGGGCCGTGCGATTCGGGTCATATTCAATTCTTTCAACTTTTGCCGGAATACCATCCATATTTCTTTTGAAATCTATCAATCTATATCTTTGTTTATGGCCGCCGCCTCTATGCCTGACCGTAATCCTTCCTTGGTTATTGCGTCCGGATTTTCTCGACTGATGCTCTAAAAGGCCCTTCAAAGGCTTACCTTTGTACAAATGAGCATTATCAACTGAGACTACCCCCCTACGCCCTGGAGATGTAGGCTTTGCTCTTCTTAAAGACATGACATAAACACCTTATTTCTTTACCTATTCGGAAGCCAAAAAGTCTATCTCGAAGCCATCTTGTAGACGAACGAAAGCTTTCTTCCAAGACTTTTTCGTTCCCCTCATCCCTCTAAAAGTACGCTGCTTTGCACGCACAATGGATGTCGTAACCGAACGCACTTTTACTTTAAACAAAAGTTCGACAGCGCTTTTTATCTCGGGCTTCGAGGCATCCCCTCTCACTCTAAATACATACTGATCGCTTTCATCAGCCAACCGAGTAGCTTTTTCAGAAACTTTCGGCTCCAGTAGTATTTGCGTCAAACGTTCTTCGTTCATTTAAGCTGCTCCTCTACTTCAGCTAATGCAGACTGAGTCAACACTACTTTTTTATAGGAGAGGAGAAGAACTGGATCAATCGCACCCCATTCGGTTACACAAATTTTTGGAATATTTCTACTCGCCAGGAGTGTATTTTCATCAACTTCCTTACCTATAATTAGGCAATCATCCACTCCTATCTCAGTTAATTTTTGTTTAAACTCTTTAGTTTTTGGAGTCGCTGTAACAAAATCTTCCACCAACAAAAGACGTCCTGAGCGTAGCAATTCCGAGAAAATCGTCCGGATAGCTCCCCGGTACATTTTTCTATTAACTTTTTGTGCGTAAGACCTAGGTTTGGCCGCAAACGTCCTACCGCCCCCCCTCCAAATGGGCCCCCGTGATGTGCCGGCTCTCGCTCTTCCTGTCCCTTTCTGTCGCCAAGGTTTCGCACCTCCACCTCTCACCTCTGATCTATTCTTTTGCGCCTTCGAACCAGCTCTTGCACCAGCTAAAAATGCCGTGACGACCTGATGGATAAGCGGCTCGTTATAGTCACACCCAAAAACTACATCGGAGAGTTCCACAGACTTATTACCGCCCCCTGAAATCTCGATAGTTGTCGTCATTATGAACCCCCTTCTACCTTAGCCTTAACAGAATGACGTAAGAGAAGAGAAGCTCCCTTAGAACCAGGCGTTGATCCCTTGAGTAGAAGAAGACTATTATCGTTGTCTATTTTTACTACTTCCAAACCCTGTACCGTCCTCTTCTTATTACCCATCTGGCCTGCCATCTTCTTGCCCTTAAATACTCGGCCAGGTGTTTGGCATTGTCCTATAGAGCCAGCGACCCTATGAGATAAAGAGTTACCATGAGTAGCGTCTTGTGTCTTAAAATTATGGCGTTTCACGGTACCAGCGAAGCCCTTTCCTATTGATACTCCGGTAGCGTCAAGCAGTTGTCCTTCTGAAAATATATTCAAATCAATCTTCTTGCCTGGCTCCAAACCATTAAATTCTGATTCTTCTAGCCTGAACTCTTTAAAACCTCTGCCTGCCTCCAAACCCGCTTTCTTATACTCTCCCTTAGTAGCCTGACTTAGTCTACCAGGCAACTGACTACCCCAAGCAACTTGAATTGCGTCGTAACCATCACTATCCCGACGTTTAATTCGAGAAATAAAATTCGGAATGATTTCAATTACTGTCACTGGAATAGAATTCCCATCTTCAGAAAAAACTCGACTCATTCCTCGCTTAACGCCTACCAGACCTAGAGACATAACTAATACCTTTCTTATACCGTAGTAGTAATTTACTAATTCAGTTTTATTTGAACATCCACTCCAGCAGCCAAATCCAGCTTCATTAGAGCGTCAACAGTTTTATCGGTTGGATTTACAATATCTAGCAACCGCTTGTGGGTCCTGATTTCGTATTGATCTCGAGCATCTTTATTAACGTGTGGAGAAATCAAAACTGTAAATCTCTCTTTTTTTGTTGGCAAAGGGATAGGCCCTTTTATCTGAGCCCCTGTACGTTTGGCCGTTTCAACTATCTCTTTAGTTGATTGATCAATAAGGGCATGGTCAAAAGCCTTCAGTCTAATTCTTATCGTGTTTTCACTCATTACATTACTTTCTCTCTAGGAATCCCTAACACCAAATACTAACAAGATTTATTCAAAAATTTTC
>TARA_B100000674_G_scaffold334775_1_pt1 | contig 22503 bp, 20 predicted proteins | sample TARA_B100000674 | Tara Oceans TARA_B100000674 (sample SAMEA2622759) | marine metagenome | biome: marine biome (ENVO:00000447); feature: surface water layer (ENVO:00002042); material: "saline water (ENVO:00002010), including plankton (ENVO:xxxxxxxx)" | depth 5 m
TCAGTGGTTTGTATTTTCTTATACTCTGATTTGTCCAGATTAGAAACAATTAAGCACAATCTCCAAAAGAATTGAATTAATAAAAAAACGAAAACATAAATAGAGAAAGGGTTTATTAAATAATCAGAAGAAAAAGTCAACAGAGTATTAAAATCTCTTGTAAATCCGCATGTTCCACAATTTAATCCTGTAACATTTCTAAAATGGCAGGTTAAACCACTCTGAGGAAAAAAAGATATAAAAAAACCGGAGTAACTAAATATTAAAGTTAGTACCCCGGTCAATAATAAATTTATAACTCTGTAAAGATTCAAAAAATCTATTATTTATTCTCTAAATTCTCTAATTTTTCATTTGCATTTTCTAAACTCTCCTTGATTGCATCCTGAAATGCCGGATCTTGCAATGCGTCAAGACCTTCTGACATAGCAGATGCGAAAACAAAGACCCAAACTACAACAATAACAGCACCAATAATAGAAAGAATCAGGCCAGCCTTACCTATACCTTTAGATCCGTTTCCTTTATTTGCTTTTGAAATTGAAATAGCTGATAAAACTATACCCACAAGACATAATAAAATTGCCCATGCAGCTAAACATGGAATAAAAGCAGAGATTAGACCTAAAATCCCCAAAATAAGTCCGGCGACACCCAGACCTTTACCTGCATTTGTTTTTTCTGACATAATAATTATTTTAATTTGGTTTGCTTCAAACAAAAATAAACAAGATAACGGTCTGTACAACTTGAAATTAAAATTTATTGTATTCCTTAATTCAAAATCTGTTTTTTGAAATTTTCATAAAAAAATGAAATAAAAAGAGCCCTTGAATTTTCAAGGGCTCTAAATTTTTGTCTGAACAATTGTTCTCCTATTCAGCAGATTGTTCCTTTCTCTCTGGCTTTGGTAGCAGGGCTTTTCTTGAAAGCTTAAATTTACCCGAACGCTTATCAATTTCAAGAATCTTGATTTCTAATTCCTGTCCTTCCTCCAATTCATCCTTTACGTCTTTTATACGCTTGTGAGCAATTTCAGAAATATGTAACAAACCTTCTTTTCCTGGCAAAAATTCTATAATAGCACCAAAGTCAAGAATTACTTTGACCTTTCCCTTATAGGTTTCTCCAGCCTCAGGAACTGTAGTAATTCCTTTAATTGCAGCAACAGCCTTATCTATTCCTTCCTTATTGTTACCTGCAACTGCAACAGATGCAATCTTATCTGTTTTCTCTTCCAGTACAATAGTAGTCTCTGTTTCTTTCTGTAACTCCTGAATAACCTTACCACCAGGACCGATAACGGCTCCCATAAACTCTGTTGGGATGGTAAAACCAATTATTCTTGGCGCATGATCTTTAAAGTCTTCATTTGGTTTTTCAATAGTTTTAGCCATTTCATTTAAAATGTGTAATCTACCCTCTTTAGCTTGATAAAGTGCCTTCACCAAAACTTCATAGGAAAGTCCATCAATTTTAATATCCATTTGAGTGGCGGTAATACCATCTTCAGTACCTGTTACTTTAAAGTCCATATCTCCCAGATGATCTTCATCTCCAAGAATATCTGAAAGTACCGCATAGTTCCCTGTCTCATTATCATAAATCAGCCCCATTGCAATCCCTGATACAGGTTTAGTAATTTGAATACCTGCATCCATTAACGCTAGAGTTCCTGCACAAACAGAAGCCATAGAGGAAGAACCGTTGGATTCCAGTATGTCAGAAATAATTCTGATGGTATATGGAAAATCTTCCCCTGTTGGAACAACAGGTTTCAAACCTCTCCACGCTAAATTCCCATGTCCTATTTCCCTTCTTGAAGTACCACGAATTGGGCGAGCTTCTCCTGTTGAAAATGGTGGGAAATTATAGTGTAAATAAAATTGATCTTCTCTTTGAACGGAAACACCGTCAGAAGACTGGGCATCTAATTTTGTACCCAACGCTAAAGACGCTAATGATTGAGTCTCCCCTCTTGTAAATATTGCTGAGCCATGAGCTCCCGGCAAATAGTCAACTTCAGTCCAGATGTCTCTGATTTTATCGGTTGCTCTTCCATCCAGACGAGTCCCCTCATTTAATACACAGTCTCTAACCGCCGATTTTTGCGCCTTTTTAAAGCCTGTAGAGATGTGACCTCCTAACACTTCTAAATCTTCTTCGGAATATGTAGATTTCAACTCTTCATATACGTCATTAAATGCAGCAGATCTTTCTTTTTTAGAGGATCCTTTCTTGGCAATATCGTATATCTTTTGGTAAACAGCTTCTTTTACTGAGGCGTATACCTCATCATTACTTTCTGGTGCAGAATATTCTCTTTTAGTTTGAGCTTTTTCAACTTGTGCTGCCAAATCCAGTTGAGCCTGACACTGTAATTTAATAACTTCATGAGCTGTTTTAATGGCTTCAATCATATCTTCTTCAGATACTTCACTCATTTCACCCTCAACCATCATGATATTATCCATTGTTGCAGCAATGACCATATCCATATCTGCCTCAGCTAACTCTGCTTTGTTTGGGTTTACTATGAATTCACCATTTACCCTCGCAACCTGAGCTTCAGAAACCGGCCCCATAAAAGGAATATCTGAAACGGCAATAGCAGCTGATGCTGCTAATCCTGCCAAGGATTCAGGAGTTGAAGCATTCTCATCATATGAGATCAGCTGTAACATCACCTGTGTTTCCAGTCTATAATCATCTGCAAATAGTGGTCGTAATGCTCTATCAACCAATCTACAAATCAAAATTTCTGTTTCGGTTGGTCGAGCTTCTCTCTTAATATACCCTCCAGGAAATTTACCTGCGGCTGTCCATTTTTCTCTATAATCAACTGATAGTGGAAAAAAATCAATTCCATCTCTTAACTCTGTTGAAGACACAACAGTAGCCAGTAACATTGTTCCACCCTGCTTGATAACTACAGATCCGTCAGCTTGTTTCGCTAACTTACCTGTTTCGATGGTAATCGTTTTACCATCTGCCAACTCAATCGTTTGGCTTTTTGCTTGAATACTCATTATATAATATCTATTTATTTGTTTGCAAAGATATGGTTTTTAAAGGAGACGGCTTGTAAAGAGAATTGGTATTTTAATTGTAATTAAAAAGAACGATAAAAACTCAATAAAAAAGGGCTTCCTTTCAGAAGCCCTTTTTTGTACTAAAATATCTTTAAACTAAAAATTATTTTCTTAATCCTAGTTCTGAAATTAAAGTTCTATACTTTTCAATATCCTTCGCTTTCAAATAATCCAACAGAGAACGTCTTTTACCAACAGCTCTGATCAATGATCTTTTGGAAACAAAATCTTTTTTATTTTCCTTCAAATGATTAGTTAAATGAGTAATTCTGGCTGTAAACAAGGCAATTTGCCCTTCAGTAGAACCAGTATCACTTTCATTTTTACCAAACTTGGCAAAAATTTCTTTCTTCTTTTCAGCAGTAACAGTTAATGACATAACTTAATTCTTTTTCTAAAAATTGGTGTGCAAAGATATTAATTCTTTTTGAACAAGCAACCCCCTCTTAAATAAAATTTAGAAAAAGAAGTTATATTTGAGGATATAATAACCACATTTGGGCATTTCTTTTCTATATCCTTTGTTTTTATGGTGCTTACTTCTTGTAAGTATTCCTATTTTACTGCACCTTTTCAACTTCAGGAAATTTAAAACTGTTTATTTTTCCAACGTAAATTTATTGAGAGAAATTAAAGAAGAATCAAAAAAAGCCCGAAATCTTAAAAACTGGCTAATCCTGTTATTCAGAGTTTTATTCATTAGTTTTTTAGTTTTTGCATTCTCTTTTCCTTACTCCGGCAATCAAATAGATGATAAAAATCAAATAGTAAGCATATACATTGACAATTCATTTAGTATGGATAATGAGGGGGTTGAAGGAAACAAATTGAACAATGCAAAAGCATACGCAGATCAAATAGTTCAGGAACTTCCTCCTAACACTAAAATACATCTGGTAACAAATGATTTCAAGGGCAAGCATCAAATAAACTTAAACAGAAGAAAAGCTCAAGAGGAGATATCTAAAATTTCACCAAGTCATTACAGTAGATCTTTTAATTCGATTTTAAAGAGACAGTCCTTATTCTTGCAGAATAACAAAAACAAAAACCAACAAATTTATTGGGTTTCTGACTTTCAGCAATTAAATAAAATAGAAAACCCTGACAGTTTTCAAATTAACTTAGCCCTCTTAAAGAGTAGTAACCAATTAAACCTGTCTCTTGATTCGGTTTGGTTTGAATCACCGGTAAGAAAAAAAACAGGAACTGAAATTTTGAAATTCAGCATTTCAAATTACGGGGATAATCCTCTAAAAAATCAGACTGTTAAGCTAAGCATAAATAACAGAATAAATTCATACAACATTCCCGAGTTAGCCATTGGTAAAAGTGTACATGATTTTAAATTTCAAATTCCTGAAGACAGTATAATTAGAGGTATAATAAGCATGGAGGATCAGGGCCTGTTATTCGATAATGAATTACTATTTTCATATTTAATACCAAACCATCAAAAAGTATGCTTAATCGCTCAAAAAAAATCTGATATAATTTCTACCATAAAGAAAATTTTCAAAGGAGACAGTTCTGTTGAATTATCCACATACTCTCCCGTTGAAATTGACTACAAAGAACTTAGTGGTCAAGATTTAATTCTCCTTGGTGAACTAGATGAAATATCTCAAAACTTAGCAATCGAATTATTGAAACTGAGTAAACTTGGAAAAATAATAGGAGTAATACCTGGAAATAAATCTGAAATAAATAATTATAATAATGCTTTTAAACTTTGGGGAAATGTTTCTATTAACGGCTCAGACTCTTCACGTATGAGTATTGGAGACATACAAAAATCTCATCCATTTTTTAAAGACGTTTTTGAAAAAAAGAAAAAAAGAAAAAACCTGAAAGAAAACTTCCCTTCTCTTTTTGCACATTTCAACCTGGTTCCTGGTTCGAATTGTGAAACAATAATTTTTAAGGAAAACAATTCCCCTTTTCTTATTACTCACAAAAACTTTTACTATCTGGCAAGTGGTCTTTCAAAAACTCAGTCCAATTTTTCTCAAAAAGCACTCATTATACCTATGGTATATCAAATGTTGTTCAAATCTATAAACACAACACCTATTCAGTATTTCATTTCTTCTAAAACCAAGCTAATTACACCACCATCCTCTGATAGAAACATCATTATAAAATCAAAAAAAATCACCTCACAACTAAGAGTAAACAATTATTCATCTTTAATTCCTTCTACTTTTGAAAAAGGATATTATGAGTTAATTAACTCTAACAAAACCGCAGGTGCTTTTGGGCTAAACTACGATAGAACCGAAAGTATAGCTATTGAAGAACAACTTAAAACATTAAGTCAAATTGAAAACTCACCATTAATATCAATTGTTGAAGTATCTGGAAATCAATCAAGCAATACTGCACAATTATCCAACCTTAAAAACACCCACTGGTTTTCGTGCTTAATTACAGCATTAATTTGTCTTTTTGCAGAAATGATTTTAATAAGAATTAAAATTTAACACCTTATTAGGTTTAGCCAATCAATTTTGGCTATTTTTACTCAAATTATTTTTCTATGGATGCACTGATCAAATCTGCAAAAATCATTAGTCCTGATTCACCATTTCATTTACAAACCAAAGACATATTAATTGAAAAAGGTGTCATTGTTAAAATTGGTAAAAACTTAGGTAAATCCAAAAATGTGGTTGAAGGTAAAAACTTATGCGTTTCTGATGGTTGGGTTGATCTGTTTAGTGTTGTACGAGAACCTGGAAACGAACATCAAGACAATATTGAAAACTTATTGAAAAGCGCTGCTAAAGGCGGATTCACATCAATTTTAGGAATTTCAGGAACCATTCCCCCTATCGATAATAAATCTCAGGTTAAATTCATAAAAAACAGTTCCGCAAACAATATTGTAAACTTATTGCCTGCAGGAACAGTTACTGAAAATCAGGAAGGAAAAGAAATAACGGAAATGTATGATATGCATTTGGCGGGAGCTGTTGCATTTACTGATGGAAAGAAAGTTTTAAAGGACCCTGAATTGTTAAAAAGAGCTTTACTATATGCAAAACCTTTCGGAGGAAAAATAATTTGCTATTGTGAAGATCAGGTTATTGCAAATCAAGGAATGATTAACGAAGGTGAAGTTTCTACTTCTTTAGGAATGAAAGTTCGTCCTTCGCTGGCCGAAGAACTTGCCATAATTAGAGATTTATACATCGCTGAATATACAGAATCACAAATTCACATAACAGGAGTTTCTACTAAAAAAAGTATTGAAATAATTAAAGAGGCCAAATTAAAGGGCATCCAGGTAACTTGCGATGTAAACATAGCAAATCTCTATTTTACAGATAAAGCAACCACTTCATTTGATGCGAATTACAAACTTTTGCCTCCCCTACGTTCGGAGAAGGATAGAGATGCATTGATTAAAGGTTTGAAAGAAGGCACCATTGATGCTGTATCAAGTGGTCATAGTCCTAAAAATATTGAAACTAAATTTTGTGAATTTGATAACGCTGATTTTGGAGGTGTAAGCTTAGAGGCCGTATTTGGGGCATTAAACAAAGCCCTTGGAGATAATTTATCAGAAGAAGAAATTGTTCGATTGTTAGCGACAAATCCATCCAACATTTTAGGTCTAAATCCTAAAATAGATGAAAATGAAAGAGCTAATCTAACTATATTCAGCTATAAAGGAAGTAATAATTTTGAAGTATCAGATATTGAATGCCTATCCAAAAACTCACCTTTTGTCGGATCTGAACTAAAAGGAAAAGTTATTGGAATAATAAATAACAATAAAGTTCAATTAAACTAATTATTCAGGGAAGATGAGTATTGTCAAAAACATTTTCATTTTCCCAAAAAGGTTATTTTCTGTTCAAAATCAAATTCGAGAACAAAAAGCTTTTGTTCATGAATATCTTCATCCATTTCTTAGTAAGTACCATAAACAAAACGATGGTTCACTCACAGAATATGATTTTGAAAAAATAACCAACTACTATGGAATTGGCTCACCTGTATTGGCCGGAGAAGGTATAGCTCACTTACTAAATATTAAAGTAGGAAAGAATGAAAGAAAAGCGCTTACATTAATGGCTGCTATAACTGGTTTATTTGATGATTTTTTTGACCGATCTTACCAATCTTCTGAAAGAATAAAGGCATTAATGAGCTTGTCTCCTAAAGTTATCCCTCAAAATGCTCATGAAAAATTATTTTGTGATCTGGTACGTGAAATTTTATTGGTTGCTCCCGACAAAAAAAGATTAAATGAATTTGCAAATCGTGTTTTTGATGCCCAGGTTCTTAGTTTAAAACAGAAAGATCCCTCAACAGAATGGGAAGAACTGTTTAATATAACCTATAAAAAAGGAGGAGAATCTCTGTTATTTTATCGGTGTTCATTCCCTGATATAATTTCCGAACAAGAAATGGAATGTTTACTCAAAATTGGGGGACTGATACAGGTTTGCAATGATATTTTTGACGTAAATAAAGACATTAAAGAAGGTATAAGAACTATTACTACCGAAATAAAGGATATTAAAATATTAAAACAAAAGGTCCAGCAGTTATATAAAGAAACCTTTGAATATTGTAAAATTGCGATCCCTACCCGGAATATGAATGCTTTTTTACAACAAATAAAAATCATTGTTTCACAAAGTTTTGTGGCTTTAGACTTTTACCAAAAGACACAAAAAAATAACGGCCAAAATTTCACACCTCAAAAATACCCAAGAGAATCACTAATTTGTGATATGGGTAAAAGAAAACATTTGTTTCAAGCCAGCTATTACTGGATATTTAACTGAGCTTAAAGAAAGACTAAGTAAAGCACTTTGCATTAAAATCTTAACGAATAATAAATCAACTTAACTAATAGTAATAATTCAACTAACTTGAGAAAGTGAAACTAATACTTGATTATAAAAAAAAATGGTTGAGAACTCTCATTGGTTTATTTGCTATCTTTTTTATTTATTGGTTGTTTTGTTTGCCTAAGGTTTATTTTAAACTTCCTACAAGCTCTATTATTGAATCTAAAGACGGAGACCTTTTAAGCGCCAGGATAGCAAAAGATGGACAGTGGCGTTTTCCATTGGTGGATTCGGTTCCCGATAAATTTAAGAATTGTATTATTCAGTTTGAAGACAGAACTTTTGAATCACATTGGGGAATTAGTTTTAAATCATTATTCAGGGCCATTTATCAAAATTTATCTCAAAAAAAAATTGTGTCTGGAGGAAGTACAATTACAATGCAAACTATTCGTTTGATGCGTGAAAATCCTCCAAGAACATTTTGGCAAAAAATAACTGAAGTAATTTGGGCAACACGATTAGAGTTTAGTGAATCAAAAAATGATATCCTGAGATATTATTCTACTTATGCTCCATTTGGAGGTAATGTTGTTGGACTTGAAACCGCTTCCTGGCGTTATTATGGAAAACCATCACATCAACTAACCTGGGCTCAGTCAGCAACTTTAGCCGTTCTTCCCAACGCTCCCAGTTTAATTTTCCCCGGTAAAAACCATTCACTTTTATTGAAAAAAAGAAATCGGCTCCTAAAAAGATTGTTAGATGTTAAAATTATCACATTAGACTTGTACAAACTCTCTTTACTGGAAGAGCTGCCACAAAAACCTCATCAACTTCCGCAACACGCTCCGCATTTATTAAACTCTATCGAAAAAAATGGAATTAATGGGAAAAAACATCAAACAAGCATTGATTTTGGATTGCAGTTAAGTGTAAATAAACTGGTAAGAAGACATTCTGAAAAAATGAGAAGAAACAATATTAACAACATTGCTGTTTTAGTTACCAATGTAAAAACAGGAAAAATAATTAGTTATCAAGGTAATGTCACAGGTCTTGGGTTTAATCATAATGAAGCTGTTGATATTGTTCACGCTCCAAGAAGTTCAGGAAGTATTTTAAAACCTTTTCTATATTGTCAGGCTTTTGATGAAGGATTTATTACTCCTCATACGCTTCTTCCTGATATACCAACACACTACAAAGGGTACACTCCGCAAAATTATGTTCAAAGTTTCGCTGGTGCAGTACCCGCCAACAAATGTCTGGCTAAATCATTAAACATACCTGCCGTAAGACTTCTTGAAAAAGTTGAGCTGAATAACTTTTATCATAAATTAAAAGCTTTAGAAATAAACACCCTGACTCAACCTGCAAATCATTATGGACTTTCACTTGTTCTGGGAGGAGCTGAAACAAGTTTATGGGACCTAAATAAGGCCTATAGAAAAATAGCCTGGCAAGCAAATCAACATAAAAAACAGGATGTTTATCCTTCTGTTTCATTAAAACCTGAAAAAACAATAATCCCTTTTTACGCTGATTTTAATCAAGGTGCTATTAATTTAACTCTTAACTCTATGCTGGAAGTAATACGCCCAGACGAGGAGTCAAACTGGAAGATGTTTACCAGCTCCAGAAAAGTAGCCTGGAAAACAGGCACTTCATTTGGATTTAGAGATGCCTGGGCAATTGGTATTACTCCTGAATATGTAGTTAGTGTTTGGGTAGGAAATGCAAGTGGTGAAGGTCGTCCCGGTATTGTTGGGGTGGAAGCGGCTGCTCCTGTTTTATTTGATGTTTATAATTTACTACCACAATCATCTTGGTTTAAGGAGCCATTAAATGATTTTGAAACCTTCAAAATTTGCAAAGAAAGTGGTTTTAAAGCGGGAAATAATTGTCCGAACCCACAAAATATTCAATTAAACAAACAGGCCAAGGATGTAGGAATCTGCCCTTTTCACAGATTAATTCATTTAAATAAAGAACAAACTCATCAAGTTAACAGTGACTGCTACACTACTTTTGACATGAAAAAAACCAGTTGGTTTGTTCTTCCTAATTTAATGGAACATTATTATAAGATCTCTCATGCCAACTATAAGGTGCTCCCTCCTTTGTTGCCAAAATGCTGTAGCACAAACAATTCAGATATAATGAAAATAATTTACCCTAAAAAGATCAGTCGTATTCATATTCCTGTAAACCTTAATGGAAAACTTGAAAAAATAAGTCTTGAAGCAACACACAGGGAAAAACAAGGCATTATTTTTTGGCACATAGATAACGAATTTGTAGGAAGCACTCAGACTATTCATCAGATAAATATTCAACCATCGGTTGGTAAACACATCCTTAAACTGGTGGATAGTAAAGGAAATGTATTCGAGCAAGAATTCATTACATACTAGTGGTAGTTTAAAATAAATTATTTGATCATTATTTTTAACTTGTGAAATAATGTAATGTCTCAATCATTTAATTTAAAATTAAAAAAATGAAAAAAAATATTCTTTTCCTGATATTATGTATCATCCTTTTTGGTTCATGTGACCACTTTAGCAATGAACCAAAAGTAATTCCAGTAAACAATCAGTACTCCTTGACATTGCCGTCTTATTTATCTGAAAATGAGAGTTTACACGAAAATGCTTCATTACAATATTCAAATTTATTCAAAGAATTATATGTAATCGTGATTGATGAGGTTATAGCTGACTTTAATTCAGCTTTAATTGATAATTCATTAACCGAATCATATAGTTCAGATATAGATGGATATACAAAAATCATATTGGATAATTTAGCACTTTCCATAGAAGATTTTTCATCACCATCAATGGATAAAACCGTAATTAATTCAATGAATGCAAGAATAGCAACTATTGAGGGAAATGTTGAAGGAATTGATGTTTTTTACACATTTGCTGCTGTAGAAGGAAAAAATAATTTTTATCAAATATATACCTGGACAACAGCCCGTAAAAAAGAAAATTACAAAAACAAAATGCAGGGGATCGTTCGATCAATTCAAGAAATATATTAGTAGATATTAATTATTCTGAACACTAACGAGCTTATCAGAAAATAAGATCAATTGACTACAACTGTAATCTTAGAAGTTCATATCCATTGGACTCTGTTTATTTACGGGAAACTTCTTAAGGAGAGAATAACTTATATATGCACCAAAACTGAAGTTTTAACATCTTCAGTAGAACAATTTCGAAATATTCCGTCTGGTTATTGTATACCAATCGAATCTGAAAAATTCAAAGCGTTAACCAGTTCCGAAAACAATTTTAATGATGAAACAAAACTATTTTGTTGATTCTTAAAATTAACTTTCACTTCTCCCTCTGAAATTCCTTTATCTAAGCCACCGTTATTAAAAATCAGAATGTTATTTAACTCATCAAAGCCAAATGTGCTTAATTGAGAAAATCTTTGATCCTTTTGCAAAATTTCAATAACATCAAAATAATAAACTGTTTGATTTGCTTCAACTGCTGAATTTAAGTTTTTAGATAACTTACCGTTCATTTCAATCAAAGGTTTAATTCCTTTTTTTGCTGAGGTAAGAAAAAAATAATCCCCCTTAACGGTGAAATATAACTCATCATTATAATTAAAAAAACCATCTACCTTCGGTAAATCAGAACTAAGAAGATTCATCATGAAATTAAATTTTATTGAATCCTTAATCCCTAAACCGAAGGAGACGACAGGGTTTTTCTCAACGACCTCTTTTGAAATCAATATATCATTTCCTTCATCATCAAGATCAGGTACTTCCTTTATTTTTTTTACTTCTTCAAATCCATCGATAAGAACCAAAACATCTCTCTGAAGATATTCTGAAAACTGATTAATAGTAGGTGAAACAGAAAAATCAGCTATTTGTTTATGAAAACCTAAATCAAATCCGAACAGTTTTATAATTTCTGCAAAAACATCCGAATGTATTGATGCACTTATCAAAACCATTGGATTTTCAGAAATCGCCATAGGAACTAATGAAGAAATATAATTCTGTGCTTTTATAGTATCCTTTTTTATTTTTCCCGAGTTAAAATGGTGACGGTGCCTGACGGATATATTACCTTTATTGAAACTTGTAAAAAAGACCGTTTTACCATCTTCCAAAGTTTGGTTTTCTTTTAAAAGAAAATCAAAAGCATTAAGTTCACCTAAACCCAATGACGCCTGATTAATTAATTGAATAAAATCTTTGTTTTTAATCCAGGCTGAAGTGTGCACATTTTCACCTAAAGTATATGAAAAAGTAGAATCTTTTGATGCCAGTGATTCTTTTTCAGATTGATTAAAAAGTTTTTTACCCTCCTCTATCAGACCCTCTTGTGATTTTCCAAAATAGTATAACGCAGTATAATCATCCCATATCAGGTTGTGTCCGGGAGAAATCTCAACTATTTTTAACCCCTTATTTTCAACCACTTCCACCTTAAGGTTTTCTTCAATATATTCAACTAAATCTTCACTATCTTCTAAAGGAAGTATCGCACCAAGTCTTACATCAAATAAGGTTGATCCGGAAATAAAAACGTGATATTTTGTAAAGAGTTTAATTCCAGCAGAAGAAGGATCTTTAAGTATCCCAGACAAGGGCAATAGACTAAAACCACCCCCCAAATCATTATTCAACATTAAATCAAAAGCAGCATCATTAATAATCTTTTCAGAATTAATATTAATTACAGCGCAAGCATTGTCAGGAATATAATTTGAATGTATCCGGTTTTCATCTGTACATGAAAACAATAAAACCCCTGTAAAAACACCAATAAAAGAGATTTTAATCTCAATGGAATTAATTATTTTGAACATATTCTTTTTGTTTGAACAAATATATTGGATTACAGGGAGCTATTAAAGTTAAGTTTGTATTTCAGATGTAAAATAACAATCTAGGAAGAAAAATCAATAATATCAATCGCTCTTGTATTGATACTCAAATAATCGTTTATAATATCCCTCAACCTCCAAGAGCTCTTTATGAGTTCCCTGCTCTACTTTTTCACCTTTGTCCATTACAATGATTTGGTTGGCATTTTGAATAGTTGACAACCTGTGAGCAATAACAATTGAAGTTCTTCCCTCTGTAAGTTTTTCTATTGCTCGCTGAATCAATTGCTCCGATTGTGTATCAACAGAAGAGGTAGCTTCATCTAAAATTAATATTTGCGGATCATAAACATAAGCTCTTAAAAAAGCAAGTAGTTGCCTCTGACCAACTGAAAGAACCGCTCCTCTTTCACGAACCTCATAAGAATATCCACCTTCCAAGCCCATGATGTAATCATGAACTCCAATAAGTTTTGCACCCTCAATAACTTTTTCTTTAGAAATAGAAGAGTTATTTAATGTTATGTTGTTCAATATCGAATCATCAAATAAAAAAACATCTTGAAGAACAACTGCAGTAACTTTTCTTAAATGTTCAAGTGTAAAATCATTTATATTTACACCATCAACTAAAATAGCCCCCTTTTTTATTTCATAAAACTTGGTGAGTACATTAATAATGGATGATTTACCGGCACCTGTAGCACCTACGAGAGCTAATGTTTGTCCTTTGTGCACATCAAATGAAACTCCTTTTAAAGCATAACTTTCAGGTTTATACCCAAACCAAACATCCCTAAACGAAATACTACCTTGTACATCAATAGAGCAATTATCTCCCTCATCTGAAATGTGTTCATCTGTATCGAGAACATTAAAAACTCTATTTGCAGCAACCATTCCCATCTGAAGTGTGTTGAAACGATCCGCTAATTGACGAATTGGACGATAAATCATGTGTATAAAAAGGATAAATGCCATAATATCACCAATTTTTACATATTCTGAAATCACTCCTCTCGCTCCCCACCAAACTAATAAAGCGATTGATGCGGCAGATAAAATTTCAACAACTGGAAAAAATACAGCATTTGCCCAAACCGTTTTTAACCAGGCATTTTTATGACTCTCATTTACCTCTTTAAACCTCCGCATTTGCTCTGCTTCTCGGTTAAATATCTGGACAATACTCATTCCGGTCACATGCTCTTGAACAAACGTATTAATTTTTGCAACATTTCTTCGCACATCAATAAATGCGGTCTTAATAGCTCTTTTGAACAAAATAGTTGCAACAATTAAAAGAGGAACAGGCACTAAAACAATTAACGTTAATTCCCAATTAATATAAAACATAAAAACCAACACCATGATTAATTGCAGAATATCACTGATAATATTTAAGAGTCCTGCCGAAAATACCTCAGCAATAGTTTGAATATCACTGGTTACTCTGGTAACTAAAGTTCCTATTGGTGTGGTATCAAAGTATTTGAGTTTAAAGGACACTACATGATTAAATAACTTTCTTCTTATGTTTAAAATCACACTCTGACCTAACCAGTTTGCCATGTAAGATTGTAAAAACTGCATCACTGCATGTATGATTAACAAACCTACAAGAACTAATATTATTTTCTGCAACCCAACTATATCTCCAAATTGTATTTTATCATCTACTGCAACTTTAACCAAATAAGTTCGAACAGGGGCCATGAAAGATAAAAGTATCGTAATAAGCGCTGTAGAATAAAACGCTGTTCTAAAAGGCCTGACGTACTTCATTGTGCGCTTTAAAACCTCACCATCTATTGCTTTGCCCGTGATATCTTTACTCATTATTCTATCCCTTCTATTAATTCCACAGGGTATGTTATTTCATTTAAAAACAAACCTTTGGCCGGAGCACTTGATCCAGCTTCACATCTATCCTTAGCCTCAATTATTCGCTTCATATCTTCTGGCGCTCGTTTACCCATTCCAATTTCAACCAGTGTTCCAACTATAGCCCTAACCATATTTCTTAAGAATCGATTCGCCGTAATTGTAATTACAATATGGCTTTCATTTTCTTCCAAATCCATTTGAGAAATCTTACATATGTTTGTTTTAGCGTCCGTATGAAGCTTTGAAAAAGAGGTGAAATCCTCATAACACATTAAAATACTACTGGCCTCCCGCATAGCTTTTAAATCCAGAGGTTGACGAACAAACCAAAAATTGCGTTTAAAAGGATCCTTTGTCAAATTAATATAATACTTGTATTGACGAGAAACAGCGGAAAATCGGGCATGAAAATCATCTGAAACTCTTCTCAACTCTATCACAGCTATTGAGTAAGGCAAAACAGAGTTGAGTTTATACTTAAAGTTCTCAGCGTCAAACCCTGAATTTTCTGTATCAAAGTGCAAATAAAAATCTCTGGCATGCACCCCGGTATCTGTTCTTCCGCATCCTATCGCTTTAACATCCTCATTTAGCAACATACTCAACTTCTCCTCAATTACTTCCTGAACAGTTAATGAGTTCGGCTGAATTTGCCAACCGCAAAAATCTGACCCATTATATTTTAATCGAGCCAGATATCTCATTGTTCAATACAATTATTCATCCAGGTAACATAATCCCGAGTGACATTATTTACACTAACACTAAATACACAAGGAACTTCGTAGGAATGTAAACTTTTAATTTTGTGTGAAACTTTGTCAAATAATCCTTTATGGGTTTTAATCAATAAAACAACCTCTTTATCCTCAATTATTTTTCCTTCCCAAAAATAAATTGATTCCATTTTTGGCAAAATATTTACACAGGAACAGAGTTTTTCCTGTACCAAAATTTTGCCAATCAATTTAGCCTCTTCAGAAGAAGAGCATACTGTATAAATTACCTCCATTAACGTTTAACTTCAAAAAAATTAAATCCTTTGATTTCTCCAGGTTCAACATCTATTTTTGACACCTTTGCCATTATTGATCCTTGATACATCCATTCTAAAAACTGATCTGCTCTCATTTGAGTTGTTTCTATTTCGATGTATACCGTTCCATTACTTTGATTCCTGCAAAAACCAGATATACTGTTCTCATTTGCTATTCGCTGTGCGAATTGCCTAAAACCTACTCCTTGTACTCTACCGTGAACTATAATGTTTAAATGAATAATCATTGTTGTAACAAAAATATTAATTTAGAATGGCATTCAGCTCAAAGGTCATAGAAATGATTGAATAATTCAGCATTCATCTTTCAAACTTTTTGAGACACATAAAATACGAAAAGATGACCAGAATACTTATACTTTCAGACACCCACTCTTTTCTGGACCCAAGATTGGAAAAATATATTAAAAATTCAGATGTGGTTTGGCATGCAGGGGATATTGGTGATATTTCCATTATTGATAAAATAAAAGCAATAAAACCTGTTATTGCTGTTCATGGCAATATTGATAACCATATTGTTAAAACTGAGTATCCAAAAAATCAAACCTTTAAAATTCATGGAAAGAAAATTGTGATAACGCATATAGCAGGTTATCCGAATCGTTACAATTCGCATGCTTTAAACTTAATTAAAATTGAACAACCTGATATTTTTATTTGCGGTCATTCACACATTTTAAAAATAATATATGATGAAAAGCTAAATCATCTTCATATCAACCCTGGTGCATGCGGAACTCATGGTTTTCACAAAATTCAAACCGCTGTTAAACTGGAAATTATGAATTCCGGAGAAATCAAAAATTGTGAAATTATAGAGTTATTAAACTCACCTGAATGACCTATGATGAAAAATATATAATATAATCATAGAGAGAAATGTTATAACAGTTCCAACACGCAATATTAAATTTCTTTTTTGACTCTCATTTGTATTACTGTTTTTCTCCTCCGCCTTTTTTCTCCACAAAGTCTTTAATAACTTGACAGTTAATCCAATTAAACATATTATCCCACCAAAAAAGACAACTGCAGCCCAAATGATACTTTCATAAAACACCAATAAAAATGAGAGTGAAAAGAGCAATAGAAAAAGGACATAAACCAATAACAAAATTCCCAAAGTACCCAGGATTCTGATTAAAACTCGTGATGTTTCGTCATATTTGTCCTGATTTGATATTGGGTATGAATCATATAATGCCTCAAGTTGATTTTGAACTTTATTTCTGGATAAAGTGTTAAAATTATCCAGCTTTTTATTTTTTTCAATTACATGTAAATATTGCTTTTGAATATTACTTACACTTTTTTTTGCAATTGTATTCTGAATTTTATTATTCTTATCAAAGAACTTTTCTGCATGCTTTTTTTGAAATTCAATTTTTGAGGAAATTGATTTTTGGGGGTCCTCCTTTTTTTCAACTATTTGTGAGCCTTTCCATTCGATATAGTATCCGCTTCTGTGCCTTCTTTTAGACACATTAGTACATGAACAAAGCAATGTAAATAATACTAAAAAACTTGTTATTGTTTTGTAAGACATAATTTTGGCAACAAAGGAAAGGCATTTATTCAGTACTTTCCTTTCCATAGTTTGTTCAACCAATCTAACACTAATTTTTCCTTAGGGTTGCCTCCGGGATTGTAAAGTTTTTTTCCAGTTAATTCATCAGGGAAAAACTCTTGATGTATGAAATTGTTTTCACCATTATGCGCATACTGGTAATTTTTACCGTATCCAATGTTTTCCATTAGTTGGGTAGGGGCGTTTCTCAAATGCAATGGAATTGATAAATTACCCGTTTCTTTCACAATTTTTTGCGCTTTATTTATAGCATCATAAGCACTATTACTTTTGGCGGATGTTGCCAAATAAATTGCACATTGAGATAAAGGTATCCGGCATTCGGGATAACCAATATTTTTAACAGCTTCAAAGCAAGCGTTTGCCATAACAAGGGCTGTTGGATTTGCTAAACCAACATCCTCACTTGCGGATATTATCAACCGACGCGCAATAAACTTTGGATCTTCTCCCCCTTCTATCATTCTCGCCAGATAATATACAGTTGCATTAGGGTCACTTCCTCGAATTGATTTTATAAATGCAGAGACAATATCATAATGATTTTCACCTGACTTGTCATAAATAGCGATATTTTTTTGAACATGACGCAAAACGACTTCATTTGATATTTGAATTTTATCGCTCCCAAGCGCATTAACCACTAACTCAAAGTTATTCAGAAGCTTACGTGCATCACCTCCACTCAATCTTATCAAAGCTTCAGTTTCATTTAAAAAAATTTTCTTTTTTGAAAGTATCGCGTCTTCTTTCATTGCTTTATGTAACAAACCCACCAATTCAATTTGAGAATGATGTTTAAGGATATAAACCTGCGAACGAGACAAAAGTGCAGAAATAACTTCAAATGATGGATTTTCAGTGGTGGCCCCAATTAATGTAACAACACCTTTTTCTACGGCTCCCAAGAGAGAATCCTGCTGAGATTTACTAAATCGGTGTATTTCATCGATAAACAAAACAGGAGAGTTACCGCCATTAAACAAACCGTTGGACTCAGCCTTTTTAATTACCTCTCTAACTTCCTTAACACCAGAATTAATTGCGCTTAATGTATAAAAAGGACGATCCAATTGTTGAGAAATAATGTGAGCTAATGTTGTTTTCCCAACTCCAGGAGGCCCCCACAAAATCATACTTGGCAACAAATTGCTTTGAATAGCTAATCGAATAGGTCCATTCTTACCCACCAGATGATTTTGACCTAAATAATCATCCAGGGAATGTGGACGCAATCTTTCCGCTAAAGGCTGGTTCATTTAGAAACCTTTTTAAATATGAATTTATATTTTCTTTGCATTTCCAAAACTTCCAGAACCGTATCGTTTAAAACATGAATAACAGAAGTATCTATGGAGACCTTTGAGTCAGATTCGACCTCTTGAAACAGTAATGTATCTGAAATCCACCATTTCCCAGAAACATTAATAGCCGACATAGAAAAACCAGAATCTTGATTGTATTCAGCAAACACATTGTGCTTACCCAATTTTTCTTCCCCTTTCCCAATTCTTTTTTCAACAAGCCATTTTCCTATGATATCCTGATGCGAAATAACTTTATCGTTTCCTTTATTCACACTATCAAAGGGATGTTTTAAAATTAAATCTTCAGTCAATCCTGTGTCTGAACTTCCAGATAATGACACACTTTTTCGACCTGTATCAGTATTCAAAGTATCGTTTATTAGAGAATCCAATACAATAACCTCTACTTTTGAAGTCTCCGGTATGTTTAATTGATTTCCTTTATTATTACTATCCGAATTACAGCCAGCCAATAATCCCAAAACAAATACATTGAGAAAAGTACACTTAAAATCTCTCATGAATTTCATCAATATTTCCTTCTATTTTATCTTGTAATTCATCAAAAGGTAAATCATTAACATCCTTTCCAAACGGATCTTCTATTTCCTCGCCAATTAACTCAATGCCTACCATCGTAAAAAAAACGAGCATCATTAATGGAATACTCCACCATTGAAGTGATTTAATAAATCCAAAGGGTAAAGTAATTAAATAAATAAGCAGTATTCTCTTTAGGTGAATTGCATAGCCAAAAGGTATAGGAGTATTTCTAATACGTTCACAGGCACCCTGAATATTCGATAATTTTTCGATTTCATTTTCTAAAACGAGCAATTGTTCGCCAGATATAATACCAGACTTAAAAGCTGAGATAACTTTCTTACTCATTTGATCCAGTAGGTAATTTGGTTTGTGCTCGGCCCTTGTAATCCCATCCTTCATCCATTCAGGACATCTCCTCTCCAGTTCAACATATTCTTGCTTCCTTAAATGCTCCTTCAATACATATGGATAAATTTTAATTAACTCTATAAACATTATGTCATTTAAATACCCTTCAACCTTCATGGTAAAATGACGGGTAGTATTTACCAATAGTCCGAGTTGCTTCCTCCCCTCCCACCATCGATCATAAGCTGTATTGGTTCGGAAAACCAAAAGAAGACCTATCACCAATCCCAAAACAGTATGAAATGTAGGTGATATGTTAAAGGCCTCCAGAGGATATTTAAAATAAAGTATATTGAGCCCCGTGGTTAATATACCGTACAAAAATATACTCCAAAGCATACCTTCAAAAAAATATCCACTTCGTTTAAATAAAAACCTCCACCAGATTTTATTGTTGTACTTAAGCATTTTATGTGTTTAAGAGGTACAGAAATTTAAATTAGCAAAACAAATGCTGAATTTATAATTCCAAATTAAAATTAATTCGTTTAAAACACATTTAAAGTAATTTTAACATAAAAAAATCAAGAAAGATATTTCTTTATTGCGTTTGCGAGACTTATAATTTCGTCGTTGCTATTAAAAGTATGGATACAAATTCGAATTCTTTCCTCACCTTTTTTAACGGTGGGACTTAATACAGGCCTCACATCAAAACCTGCTTTGTTTAAACCAGAACAAACCTCTTTAACCTTATTATTTCCAGGGAATAAAACACATTGAATTGAAGAATTACTTGCTATTAATTTTTTAGAATCTGAAAAAGAAAACTGAGTTTTAAACAACTCTATCTTTTTCATTAATACCTGACTTAACCTTCCTGTTTTGATTATTGTATAACTACTTTCTAAAGACTTAATCACATGAGGCGGCAGAGCTGTTGTATAGATAAAGCTTCGACAAAAATTAATTAAAAAATTCTTTATTGTTAAGTTCGATAAAACAGCAGCCCCGTGAGCTCCTACCGCTTTACCAAAGGTTATAATTCTTATCGGCACCTTTTGCTCAATTTGCAAGTGCTGAACTAACCCCTCACCATAGTCTCCAAAAACCCCGACTCCGTGTGCTTCATCAACAATTAATATTAAATTTTCTCTTTCGCAAAATTCAACTAATTCATTTAATGGAGCTGAATCACCATCCATTGAGTATACACTTTCCACAGCAACATAAACATCACCCTCGGTATACTTCAACTTTTTTTCAAGGTCCTTAATATCATTATGCTTAAAGGAATAGTTTTTTGCGAAAGAAAGCCGCATACCATCTTTAACAGAGGCATGAATATATTCATCATAAATTATTGTATCGCCTTTTTGCGGAACAGACGAAAAAAAGCCAACATTAGCACTGTATCCTGAGTTGAACATCAATGCCTCATCAGCTTTATGATATTGGGACAAAAAAAACTCAAAATCCTGAATTTCGGAATAATTACCGGCTAATAATCGAGAGCCTCCACTACCCTTAATCTGAACACCGTCAAACTCTTCACCATTTTTGGATAAGCCCAGATAATCATTGGAACAAAAGTCAATAAGGCCTTCTGATTGACTTAAAAAACGAAAAGCATTTGCCTCCTCTCTTTGAGTTAACAAATGCTTTTGCTTTTTAAATTTCATAATAAAACCGGCAATTATTTAGCCGCCATTTCTTTCTTCCATGCCCGAACTCTTGCCTCCATTTTAGCTTTAGCCGAACTCTCTTTATAACGTTCATTTACAACAGGTTGCTCCCCATCTTCAAACGGCATCTTTGGATTCAGTCCTAAATTTTTAAATAATATTTTATCGGCTTTAAATTCAGGATTATCCGTTGTTAATAAAGTATCACCTGCAAATATGGAATTGGCTCCGGCCATAAAGCACATTGCCTGAGCCTCATCGCTCAACTCAAGCCTTCCGGCGGAGAGTCTGACAGCACTTTCAGGCATCATGATTCTTGCAATAGAAACCATTTTTATTAAATCCCATGATGGTACTCTATCATTTTCTGCAAGTGGTGTTCCTTCAACAGGAACTAAAGTATTTATGGGAACAGATTCTGGGTGTTTTGGGTAATTTGCCAAAGTAATCAACATATTGATTCGATCCTTTTTTTCTTCACCTAAACCTATTATGCCTCCAGAACACAGTGAAACACCTGCTTTTCTTACAGATTTATGCGTATCTAAACGATCACTAAATTTTCTTGTAGATATAATATCTTCATATTTTTCTTCGGAAGTATCAATATTATGGTTATACGCATACAAACCGGCATCCTTTAATCGTTGAGCCTGTTCATCGTTCAGCATACCCAGAGTACAACACACCTCCATATCCATTTCATTAATGCCCCGAACCATTTCAAGTACATTATCAAAATCCCTGTTGTCTTTAACCTCTCTCCAGGCAGCACCAAGACACATTCTTGAAGCTCCGCCTTCTTTTGCTTTTTTCGCTTGGCTTATTACATCCTCAGCTTTCATTAATTTCTGAGCATCAACATCAGTATGATATCGTGCTGCCTGCGGGCAATATGAGCAATCTTCAGGACATCCTCCAGTTTTTATTGATACCAAAGACGAGATCTGAACCTGCTTTGAATCATGAAACTGTCTGTGAATGCCTGCTGCTTTGTAAACCAAATCCAACAGTGGCATATCATATAGCCTGCTTACTTCTTTATATTTCCAATCGTGACGTATGTCCATAACAAACACTTTTGTACAACAAATATAAACTTCTGAAAAATGAAATCCTAGTGGGAATACCAGCTATCCAGATTTTTTTTGAACAATACTCCTTGTTTAAAAGTACCTTGAGCAAATTATCAAACAACGCTGGAAGTTGATAAATTACAATCTTAGAAGAAAATTTTTCGAGTAAAAAACAAAAAAGCGGATAAAATCCGCTTTTTTGGGCGAAGTATGGGATTCGAACCCACGACCCCT
>TARA_B100000674_G_scaffold129500_1_pt1 | contig 22439 bp, 13 predicted proteins | sample TARA_B100000674 | Tara Oceans TARA_B100000674 (sample SAMEA2622759) | marine metagenome | biome: marine biome (ENVO:00000447); feature: surface water layer (ENVO:00002042); material: "saline water (ENVO:00002010), including plankton (ENVO:xxxxxxxx)" | depth 5 m
ATTTGATAAACTAGTGCAAAGCATTATTAAAGAAAATGATTTAGATATTGATTTTAAAAGAAGTATAAAACTTGGAAATGCTCGATATGCTAATAATATTAATAAGCAATTATATCAATTAGAATTTAGATGCGAATACAATAATCTTGTAAAATTCATTTCGACACTTGAGAAAAATAATCGTATATATAATATTGAAGAACTTAAGATAAAGAATCCAATTCAAAAAAATTCTTCAGGAGTTTATGTCCACATGAAAGTAAATGAAATAAATATAGGTAAGTAAACTATGAATTTAAGACAACAGTTTTTTTGGAAATTATTAATTAGCTTATCATCAATAATATTGGTTATATCAATATATAATTCATACTCTAAATATTCTGAATTAACAAATTACAAATTAGAGTACAAAAAAGAATCAGAAGTTAAAGATAACAAAAATATGGAAAAGAAAACTGATTTTATATCTAATAAACAAATTGATAGAATAAATTTCAACCCTGACTTAGTAAGAATTATAGAAAAAAGTATAACAGGCCATACTAGAGCTGGTATTAAGACTGACTCAAAAACTGATTGGGAATCCAATGACCCAATTTTTAGAGGTGTAACTAATAATAGAGCTATGATAGATTATAGAACATCTAAGGGTAGTTTTTATAAAGTAGGTCAAAATATTAAAGATACTGATATGATTATCGAATCCTTTTCTAGAGACTCTGTAGTTATTAAATATCCATCAGGCTTAAGAGTATTTTATGTTGAAAGTTATCAAGAATTTAAAAAATAATAAATAGAGAAAATAATATGCAGACAATAAAATTTAGAATATCAAAAATAATAACAATATTTTTATTATCCACATTATTTAGTCAAGAGATAAATGAAAATTCTGTAACTATTCATGCAGAAGATGCTAATTTATCAACCATTCTATCTATCATTGCTGAAGATAGTGATTACAATATTGTTACAGGACCAACAGTAGCTCAGGATAAAAAGTTAACCATTCATTTAGATGATACACCTATTTTGGAAGCGCTTGATTTGATAATTAGAGCATCTGGATTAAGTTATGAAGTAAAAGGTAATTCGATACTGGTGGCAGAAGCAAGTAAGCTAAATGAAGAAATTGGCTTAATGACATATGTAATAGAATTAAAATACGCCAATGCAACTGATGTTAAAGATTTATTGAAAAATATAACCCAAAATGTTACAATTGATAAGTCAAGTAATAAGCTTTTGATAAAAGCTAGCCCAAAAAAGATAGCTGAAATTGAAGATGTTATAGAATCGATAGATACACCTGCAATCCAAATAATGTTAGAGGCAAGATTGATTGAAATATCATCAGCAGATGAAGAAAAATTAGGTATAGATTGGTCTAAGTTGGCTCAGCTATCTACAGTTATTGCTGAAAATGCTTCTCCAGTTAATGTTGAGGGAGGTGGTAAAACTGGTTCATTAGTTCCAGGCCTTAGTTATACAATAAGTGATGCAGGTGAAATTATTGAAGCTTTCGAGCCACAAACAACTGGACAATTGCCAGGACAAATGTATTTTCAGAGGATGGATGTTAATAATGGTATTGGTTTTAGTAGACAAATGACGGCTTTTGATGTTACTCTAGATTTATTAATTAAAAACAATGAGGCAACTGTTCTTGCTAATTCTAAAGTTGTAACAATTAACGGTCATGAAGCTAGTATCTCAATGGTTGATGTTGTTCCATATATTTTATCAAGTGGCGGAGTTGGTGGTCAGGTTCAAGTAGCTAGGGAAGAGATTGGTATAAAACTTGACATACTACCTACAGTAAATCAAGATGGTTTTATTACAACTCAAATAACTCCTGAAGTTAGTTCAATTTATGATTTTATTGGTCCAGATCAAAATATTCCATGGGTTAAAAAAAGAGTATCAAATACTACTATAAGAGTACAAAATAATGAATCTATAATTATTGCTGGGTTGCTGGGAACTGATAAGAGATATGAAACAAATAGAGTACCATTTTTATGGAAGTTACCATATTTTGGTAAAAGATTTTTTACTACAACTTCAGAAATTGAAAGAAAAACTGATTTAATCATTCAAATAACTCCTAAAATTGTAATGGATACATATTCAGGGATTGTTAAATCAGATTCGCATAGTAAAGCTGAAGATTCAATTAAAGATTTTGAGGAAGATTTTAATAGAGAAATTAAAAATGAAATGAAGATTGAAACTTTACAACCTATTTATAATGAAGAGGGCTCAATTAATAATGAATCAAATGATAAAGTTGAGGAGAAAAAAAATGATGAATAGAACTTTAAAATATTTAAGTATAGTTTTTGTGATAATTTTTACTTTATCATGTGATTTAAGAACTCCAATAAATGGAAGTGATGCATCAGGTCCTAATCTAAGCGCATCAAGACTTTCAATTACAAATGGTGGAAATCTTACAATTGATATAGTTGATTTAAATACTGCAGAATCTGTTGATTTTACGGTTATTCCCCTTGATGAAAACTCAGGTACAGTTCGTGGATTGGATATTAATTTTCAAATCCTAAATGATCCACCTATTGGAATGTTAGTAAACGGCTCTACTGTAGTTGCTGACTCATCAGGAGCTCAACAAACATTTTCTATGAGTCCATCTGAAAATACTGATGTAAATGGTGCATTTGATTTTGGTCTTGCTAGCTATATAAGAGTTTCAGTAGCGGATGAACCATCAATATTTGAAACAGTTACTATATTATATGCTGATACAAATTTACAAACAGAAAATGAAATAATAGATATGCAAGTGGAGCATCAAAATATATCACTCTCATGTGAGGGCCAAGAAGATTGTGTTGAACAATCAGAAGTAATTGTTACTGTAACAGGCTCTTTAAATGAAGAAGATGGAATTCCTATTCCAAATCAGCCAATACAATTTCAAAGTGTTAATGCAGATGAAATTGGCGGAGAAGAGGTGTTGTCTTTTGGGCAAATGGATCCCGTTTTTGTTTCAACAGATGAGTTTGGTCAAGCTAAAAGTATATTCACACCTTCAAGTCAAGCTGGAACAGCTGAAATCAGAGCTACGGCCACATCTTTAGATTTAAATACGCAGTCTATTATTAATGTACAATCTGGACTAGCGGCAAATTTAAAAATTGAATTTCCTACAGAAAATAATATAATGGTTAAAGGTGGAGGTGGTGACGAATCAGTTACAATTACAGCTATAATTGAGGATGGGTCTGGTAATATCGTAGACACACCATATGCTGTAATTTTTTCAATTCCATGTCCTTACCCAATAGATGGATTTTGCCCAAGTGGTGATGGTGACTTTACTAATGATATTATGCTTGATGGTATTCCATCATCAGGATTAATACCAAGAGTAGTATCTGAAACAAGTACTGGAGAAGCTAGCGTAACATTAAATAGCGGTAATACTCCTGGTATTGTGACAATGAAGGTAGAATTATGTGAAATTGGTGATGTTGCAGAAGATGGTTCATGCACAAGTGTAATTACTCAAGCTGAAAGAATAGTTGCTGCCATCAGCACAGGTCCTGCAGCCTATGGTCAAGTTGTTGCTGGCTGGGCAGAAGCTGATAGTACTGGAGGGGGAGTTTTTTCAATACCTATTACTGCAACATTTTGGGATCAGTGGACAAATCCAATTGCAGATTCTACTAATGTTTATTGGTATATTAATCCAGAATACATAGCAAGTGTTGATACAGACTCTCAAATTGGAGATTGTGGTAATGGAGAGCCTGGACAAGCCTGCACTAATGCTTATTATGTTTCTGGAGAAATATTTAGTACAGGTCAAATATGCGCAAAGGTTTCAGGTCAGAATGGAAATGAAATCGTTGCATGTAGCGGTGGTACTAGATGTGAGGATTTTACTGAGCAGTTTGATTGTTATTCAAATGAAGATTTAGGATGTACATGGAATGAAGAATTTGAAGAATGTTATTTTATTACATCAGAAAGATATTGTAATACACTATTTACTCAACAAGAATGTGAATCTCCTGAAAACTCTATGAATGCACCTTATAATTGTATTTGGAACGAAACAGCTATCGCTACGATTCCAGAATGGCAAACAAATATAGCAGATGGGGCTGGTTGTCATTATGCGCCATTAGTTAATGGACTTGATGAACAGCAATTTTCATTTGATGCTGATGGAGATGGCTTGGATGATTCTTTTACAGGTGAATGGGAAGCTGCAGGTATCATTTCGCCGGATGATCCATTTTGTAATATTTCAGGATTAAACTCTATTCAATATCAACAATACAGTGAAGAATGTTCCAGTAAACCAACTTGTTCATGGGAGTTTATTGCTGGTGCAACAGGTTCATCAGATGGTAGTATAGGAAGCTGTTTATATAATGGAGGTGCAAGTAGTGGTGCAGGTACCGGTTATTTTAATCCGTGTGTTGATTGTTCCATTGAAATTATACCTCTTTCCCCACAAGTTACTGATTACTGTCAAACTAATGATGAGCCATTAGATATATTAGTTAGAGGTAGCCTTACTGATGCATATGGAGACCCTGTTTCATTGGGAACTTTATTGATGGCTGTATTTGATGCATCAGCATTTAATTTTGTTTCAAGTGATGATACAGATATAGATGAAGAAATGGGTTATGAATTTGACCCTCCTATTCCTGCAAGCGCAACACAAATTACTGATGCGAATGGAGAAGTTTTTTGGATAGTTCGTTTACCAAATGATAATTGTCAAAATACAAATCCAGATGATCCAGATGTTTTTTCATGTAATAATGTCTATATGAGAGCTTATTTATTAGATCCTCTTAATGGAGAAAGTGCAGATTTAAATACAACATTATATAAAAATTGTCAACCATAATGAATTAGATTAGCAAGGAGTAATACTAAATGACATTTAATCCACAATTTCAGAAAGTAGGAGATATATTAGTTTATCATGATATTATATCTGATGAGCAGCTTCAAAAAGCATTGTCTGAACAAAAAGATACTAAAGAAAAGTTAGGACAAATTTTAATTAATCAAGGCGTAATAAATGAGTCTCAATTGGTAAAAGCTTATTCTGAACAAATGGGTCATAAACATGTCCTTGAAAATGATTTGTTAAGTCTTTCAGAAGAAAATGTTAGTCTATTATCTGAAGAATTTGCAAGGGAAAATCATGTTATTTCTATGAATAAAACAGATTCTGGCATATTGGTTGCAATGGAAGATCCAGAAGATTTGGATGCAATTGATGGGATTAGAAAAATTACTGGCCTTAATCCTGAAATTGTAATAGCAGGAAGAACTGCAATTGAAAATGCTATTAGCAGACTATATGGTACTATTAAGCAGTCTGATGAAATCGAGAGTGCAATTTCTAATATAAGCGTAATAAGTGGAGAAGATGATGATAAAGATGAAATCGATTTAGCTGAAGAAAATGTATCAGCTGAAGATGCACCATTTGTAAAGTTAGTTAATTTGATGTTAACACAAGCAATTAAAGAAGGGTCAACTGATATTCATATAGAACCTGGTAAAAGTGAAGTTAATATTAGAATAAGAGTTGATGGTGTTTTAACTAAAATTATGTCTCCACCTATTTCATCACTTAACGGGATGATAACCAGAATTAAAATTTTATCTAAACTTAATATTGCTGAACATAGACTACCTCAAGATGGTAGAATGAAATTAAAAATGGGTATAAAAGAAATTGATGTTCGTGTATCTATATTACCGACTGTTCATGGTGAGAAAGCAGTTCTTAGATTATTAGGAAGCGGAGATAAAGAGCTCAATTTATCAAATTTAGGATTTCCAGAAAATAAATTATCCAAATTTAAGAAATGGATTAACCAACCTTATGGAATGATAATTATTTCTGGTCCAACTGGTAGTGGTAAATCTACTACCTTGTATGCTGCACTTCAAGAAATTAAATCTGATAGTATAAATATTACAACTGTAGAAGACCCAGTGGAGTATCAAATACCAGGAATAAATCAAATACAAGTTCATGATGCAATCGGGCTTTCATTTGCTGCTGCATTAAGGTCAATTTTAAGGCAAGATCCTGATGTGCTTCTAATAGGTGAGATTAGAGATCAGGAGACAGCTGACATCGCAGTTAAATTTTCAATGACAGGTCATTTAGTTTTTAGTACAGTACATGCAAATGATGCACCTTCTACAATTTCAAGACTATTAGATCTAGGAATACCGCCATTTTTATTAGGGTCATCATTAAATTTAATTATGGCTCAGAGATTAGTTAGAACAATTGATTCAAATGAAAAGGTGGAGGACTCCCCAACAAATGAGCAACTTCAAAGGTTAGGGATAGCAGAAAATGCAAATCAAATGACTTTCTATAAAGGAAAGCCGACTCAGCAAAATCATAATACTGGATATAAGGGGCGTACAGCTATTCATGAGATTTTAGAAGTTAACTCATCAATTAGAGAGATGATCTTTGAAGGTAAAAGTGAATCTGAGATTAAAAATCAGGCAGTTAAAAATGGTATGACACCTCTTAGAGAAGCAGGTATAGATAAGATAAAAGATGGTACGAGTACTGTTGAAGAAATTTTAAGAGCAACTGTTGAAGATAATTAATGCCTGAGTTTTCATATATAGCGCGTACTCCGGACGGTGTGCGTAAAGAAGATGTTGTTACAGCTTCTAATATTCAAGAAGCATCCAATGTGCTGGCAGCTGAAGATCTATCAATCATTAAAATAAGTGAAAGAGATACTTCTTTTGATTTTATGGGACCTTTTATGGAAAGATTTAATCTTTCTATGGATAAACTTAAAAATCGCATACCATTAACTAGTTTAGTTTTTTTTACAAGACAGCTTTCTACGATGTTTAATGCTGGTTTAACACTTGAGAAAGCAATTACTTTTTTATCAAAAGAGGAAAAACATAAAGGTTTTAAGAAAGTTATAACTGAAATCGAAAGTGATGTAAAAAAAGGTCTACTTTTATCTGATGCTTTAAACAGACATCCAGGTGTATTTAATAATTTATATGTTTCACTAGTGCGTGCTGGAGAAGTTAGTGGTAAACTTGCAATAACACTTGAAGAGCTTTCTAAATATTTGGAAGCAATGGAAGATACTCAAAGAAAAGTAAAATCAGCTATGTACTATCCAACCTTTATTTTAATTTTCTTGGGTATGGTTATGGTAGTATTATTTGCATTTATCATTCCACAATTTACTTCTGTTTATGATCAATTAAATGCAGATTTACCTCTATACACTCAAATGCTTTTAGATACAGGTGATTGGTTAAGCAATAATCTATTAACTTTCTTTTCATTTATATTTTTATCTCTTCTTACTATTTGGTTGATATTTTTAACTGATCGAGGGAGGTTGGTAAGAGATAAAATATTATTAAGGCTTCCAATATTTGGTTCAATTTTCAATCAAAGTGTATTAAGTAAATTTGGAAAAACTTTTGGTATATTGGTTGGTTCAGGTATTTCTGTAATTGATACAATGAATTTAGTTAAAAAAGTTGTCGATAATAGAGTTTATGAGCTTGCCATAGAAGAGGCTGCAAAACAAATAGAAAATGGAAGCAGTATATCAGATGCACTAAAATTAACAGATATTTTCCCAGGAGTGTTAATTCAATTGATGAATACTGGTGAAGAAACAGGTGAAATAGATAAATTGGCAATTAAAGTTTCTGATTTCTATTCAAAGCAAGTAGATGCCATTGTAGATAGGTTAACTTCTATCATAGAGCCAGCTTTAATTATTTTGATTGGAGTAATTATTGGTATAGTTTTAGTTGCAGTATATATGCCTATTTTTAAATTTGGAAGCGCATTTTAACCAAATATGATAATATTTATATTTGCTTTATTAGGTTTAATCTTTGGAAGTTTTTTAAATGTCCTTATTTATAGGATGCCTAGGAAAGAATCTATAGTTTACCCTTCATCTAGGTGCCCTTATTGTAAAACTACTATTGAGTGGTATAATAACATTCCAATATTATCATATATCAAGCTAAAAGGAATATCTTCTTGTTGTAATAAGAAAATATCATTTAGATACCCATTTGTTGAATTCCTTTCCATGATGTTATGGGTATGGAGTTTTTACTATATATCTGATACTATTAATCAAATATGTTTTCTAATTATAGCTTCATGTCTCATTTCAATATTTTTTACTGATTTATATCATTTTTATATTCCATTTGGTTTAAACATATTAATTTTTTTAATTGCATTAACAAACTATTTATTGTCAAATAGCAACGACTTAATTTTTCAATTTATATCTATGATAAGTATTGTAGCTTATTTTTTAGTTGTTATGTTTCTAACTAGCTATTTACTTAAAAAAGATACAATGGGTTATGGAGATATTATTTTGATTGCATCAATCTCATTTTGGATGGGTTTTATTGATTCATTAATAATTATTTTTTTTGCTTCTTTGTTTTCAATTATTCATTGGGTAATTTTAAGAGTTACAAGTAATAGAAAGGAAATTATTTTGCCTTTTGGTTCTACTATTGCTTTTGCAGCATTAATGATTTTTATTTTAAAAAATACATTACATATTGAAACAAATATTTTTTAGATATTAAACACTTTTTTTATTATTATAATTAAAGATTTAAGGGGAAACCATATGTTATTTTTTACTAAACTTATTATTTTTATATCCTTAGCATTTTCTTCAAATATTGTCAATAATGGAATTTTTAAAATTTCAAAAGTTGATTATAAAAAAACAGAAATACTATTTGAATCTCCAAATATAGATATATCTAAGGATACAGATGGTTATATCAGTTTTAATGATGGAGATTTTATAGGTTTAAGTAACCTTAATGAAGAATTTGATTTACCAACCTATTCATCTATTTTTCAAATGAATCCAGGATATCAATATGAAGTTGACTATGAAGTTATTAGTTCGCATACGATAGAGGACGTTAATTTACAAAATTTTAATTATGATAATATTTATCCATATGAAAATATTACATTATCTGAACCTCAAATAATGAGAGGATTAGTGTTAAGTCAAATTTCATTTACCCCCTATAAGTATTTTCCTGATGAAAATAAGTTGGAAGTTTATGATGCTGTTCAAATTGTAATCACTGAGACTAATCAGGTCAACTTCGATTATTTTTTACCTGAAAAACGCTCTTATATTTTTGAAGAGTTATATAAAAATTTTATAATTAATTATAATAGTTCAGATAGATCTGAAGATTATCAGATACCATCCATACTATATATATGTGGTGGCAGTTCAATAAATAATGCTTATTTTCAAGAATTAGTTGATTGGAGACATAAGCAGGGGTATGTTGTTAATGTCGTTTCTACAGATGAGACAGGAAGTAGTGAAAGTAATATAAACACCTATATTGAAAATGCATATCAAAATTGGGATAACCCTCCAGAAATTGTTGGTTTGGTAGGTGATGTAGGTGGGTCATATAATATAGATTGTGATAGTTATGAGTGGGGTGGTTATTATGGTGCTAGTGATGTTAGGTATACATATATTGAGGGTAATGATTTGTTACCAGAAATTATTATTGGCCGAATATCAGCCAATGGAACTAGTGATTTGTACAATATAGTAAATAAAACATTAGAGTATGAGAAAGCTCAAAGACAAACCGATTTGGGGTGGTATGATAGAGCTGGACTAGTTGGAGATCCAACAACATCTGGACTGTCATGCGCTATTACAAATCAATATATTGATCAAGTTATGGAAACTCATGGTTTTGATGATATAGATTTAGATATTAATGGAGGTGGTAGTCAGTTAAATGAATTTTTAATTGATCAATTTAATCGAGGAATTATGTATTATAATTACAGAGGTTTTTACTTTGGTGAAGGAAGTTATCCTCCAAGTGCAAATGATCTTAGTAATGGCTATTATACCCCTTTTGTTTCTACAATAACTTGTGGCACTGGCGATTTTAATGGCACATCATCAAGCGAGGGTTTTGTAAGGATGGGTTCGGTTAATGACCCAAAAGGAGCTGTTGCAGCTGTTGGTACTTCAACAACAGGTACACATACTGCTTATAATAACATTGTAAATATGGGATTATATGAAGGATTATTTTCAAATGGGCTATCATTAGCTGGTTCAGCAGTAACAAATGGAAGATTATCATTATATAAAACTTACCCATCTAATCCAGGAGACTGTGTTGGAGCATTTGCTGCTTGGACTAATTTGATTGGTGATCCTGCCTTACATTTATGGACAGATGAGCCAAAAGATTTTTCTGTAGACTTTCCATCTAGCATGAATCTTGGTACAAATCATTTAGATTTAACTATTCTTGATTCTGAGGGTAATCCTGTAAAAGATGCTAGAGTAACTCTGTTAATGAAAGATAATGGTGAATCTGAGCAAGAAGATAATAATTTTACGGGTCAATATTTCTCTAGCCCAGGAACTGGTGGGTCACCAGATTTTGGTGAACTAGTATTAACTAGAGAAGATGATGTAGTTAATTTTGAATGGGGCAATGGAAGTCCAGATAATTCAATTCCTAATGATGATTTTCAGGTAAGATGGACAACTGAAATAAATGCAGAAACAACTGGAACTTATAATTTTAGAACTTATACTGATGATGGTCTTAGATTATATATAGATGGTAATCTTATTATAGATAATTGGAATGATCAAGGTCCAACTAGCAGAACAGGCAGTATATTTCTTGATCAAGGAAATTATGAGTGTATTATGGAATATTATGAAAATGGTGGTGGTGCAACTGCAAATTTATACTGGACACCTCCAGGACAGTCTGAATCATTAATTCATGGTAATCAAGATCAAAATATTCTTGATGATGCAATTTTCTTAACAAAGTTAACTGATTCTCAAGGTAGGATAAATTTTTTATGGAATGAATATCAAGAAGGAGATTTATTTTTAACAGTCACAAAGAGAAATTTTAGGCCATTTGAAGGAGTTATTCAAATAAACTCCAATGATGGATATGCTATTATTCCTGATTATTCTACACTTGACAGTTATATTAATGATTCTAATGGTAATAATGATAATTATATAAATCCAGGTGAAATTATTAATATAAATATACCTATTTCAAACTTTGGTGATTTAAATATTGATAATTTAAGCGCTACATTATCTAGCAATTCAGAATATATAACTTTAATTGATTCACAGTCAGATTATTCAAACTTAGAAGTTAATCAGGTTGTAATTGGAGATGGTTATTCATTTCAAATATCAAATAATGCAGTTTACGGAGATGATATTGAATTGTTGTTGAATGTTGAATCTAACAATCATCAGTGGACTTTTTATATACCATTGAGTATATATTCTCCTAAAATAAATGTATTAGATTATACTGTAATTAGCGGTACAGATGAGCCAGGATCTTCGGTTGTTATTTCATTAAATGTCATTAATGATGGAAATTTACCAATTAATAATTTAAATCTCGAGGTAGTTTCGTCAACCAATAAAATAAATGTTAATGATTCAAACATTAGCTTTGGAAATCTTGATATTAATCAAGAGGTATCTAGTAATTTGATTGGAGATAATATTTCTCTAAGTTATAATCAGTCTATATTCAAAGGTTCAGTTTTTCCAATGCAATTGAATTTTTCAAATGATCAAGGATACAATAGAACTGAAATTTTAAATCTTACAGTAGGAGAAATTGATAGATTTTCTCCTGTAGGTCCTGATTTATATGGTTATTATATTTACGATATGGGTGATACAAATTATAATTTGGCTCCTATATTTGACTGGATTGAAATAGATACACAATATGGAGGAGATGGAATAGACCTAAATATGAGTGATTCTGGAAATGGTAATGGAGCTTCAAATAGTACAAAAGTAATTGACCTACCATTTACTTTTTATTTTTATGGTGAACCATATGATGCAATTTCAGTAAGTACAAATGGTTGGATCGCTTTAGGTAGAACAAATCTTTTATCATTTAGAAACTATCCAATACCTGGAGCGGGAGGCCCTTCTCCAATGATAGCTGCTTTTTGGGATGATATGAAAACCACTTCAGGAGGTGATGTTTTTTATAAAATCATTGATAATGGTACAATTAATCAATCTATAGTTATTCAATGGTCTGATATGAGGACATATGATAATTCATCAGAAGAAGATTTTCAAGTTATTATGACTCCTAACCCAGATTCTGAAACAGGAGATGGAGATATTAAAATTCAATATAAAACTTTTAATAATACCTCAGATGGATATTATCCTGAAGGAGGAACTCCTACTCATGGTAGTTATGCGACAATAGGGATAGAAAATATGTATGGAAATGAAGGGCTTCAATATACTTTTAATAACCAATATTCTCCTGGAGCATCACCTTTATTTAATAATAGGGCAATACTTATAACAACAGAGCTTCCTAATTTTGGAACTTTAGGTGATATTAATGAAGATGAATTTATTAATGTTTTAGATATTGTTTTATTAGTTAATTTAGTACTATCAGGTAGTTATAATGAATATGGAGATATTAATGCTGATTCAATTTTAAATGTTTTAGATATTGTTTCTTTAGTAAATATTATTTTAGGAGCTAATATTTAATTTACATTTTGAAACAAAATTTAGTGCTGAATTAAATTGTATAATCCTTATTATTAGTATCTTATAATACTGTATATAGTCTCAATTTGAAAGGTTAAATAATGATTAAAAATAAATTCATAATTTTATTGCTTGCAAGCTTTCTATTTAATGCAGAAGAATTTTCAAAAATTAAAAATTTTTCAATTATTACCAAAAATCATGAACTTACATCTATTTTGTTTGAACCAAACGAGATTGAAATAAAATCAGAAAATGGTAAATCTAAATTTATAACTAATGATTTAATAGGTTTAACTATGGATGAGGGCAAGCCTCAACTTCCAGTTTATTCAACACTATTTCAAATTGATCCAAATAAATCATATGAATATGATATTGAAGTTGTAGATTCATATTTCATCGATAACATAGAATTTGAAAATTATAAGAACGATAATGATATGGATTACAATATATATCCAAATGAAAGTTTATATATCTCTGAACCACAAGTATGGAGAGATGTTGTGCTGAACCAAATTGGTATTACTCCTTATAAATATTTTCCTGAAACTAAAAAATTAGAAGTTTATAGTTCTGTTAAAATTAATATTGTTGAATCAGGATTAAGTCAAGTGGAATATGATTTACCCTTGAAAAAATCAAGAGTTTTTGAAGAATTTTATCAAACAGAAATAGTTAACTATGAAAGAACTACAAGATCTGATGAATATCAAACACCTTCAATACTATATATTTGTGGTGGCAGTTCTTGTAATAATGGATATTTTGAAGATTTAGTTGAATGGAGACACAAGCAAGGTTATGAAGTTACTGTAATTCCAACTTCTGAATCAGGCTCAAGTGAAAATGCAATCAATAACTATATTAGTAATGCTTACTCCACCTGGCAAAATCCTCCTGAAATTGTTGGACTTGTAGGCGATGTTGGTGGTTCATATAATATTGCCTGTGATTATTACGAATGGGGAAGCGGTTGGTATTCATATGAAGGCGCCAGTGATGTTAAATATACTTATATTACTGGTAATGACTTGCTACCTGAAGTCGTAATTGGAAGAATATCTGCTGACAGCAGTAGTGATTTAAATAATATAATTAATAAGACTATACAATATGAAAAGGCTATATTACAAACTGATAGAGGATGGTTTGATAGGTCTGGATTAATAGGTGACCCAACTCAGTCAGGTTTATCATGCGCTATTACAAGTGAATGGATTAGAGAGCTGATGAATGTGCATGGACATAATGATGTAGATGCAGATTTAAATGGTGGTAGTGACAGTCAATTAGAAGATTATTTGGAAGATCAGTTTAATAGAGGTATTATGTATTATAACTATAGAGGAATTTATGGAAGTGGTGGTGCCTATATGCCAAGTAATGGTAATAATTTATCTAATGGTTATTATACACCTTTTGCGACAGTTTTAACTTGTGGAACTGGAGATTATAATTATGATGATGATAGTGAAGATTTTATTAGAGTTGGATCAGTTAGCAATCCAAAAGGTGCAGTAGGATGTGTTGGTATCTCCACTACCGGAACTCATACTGCTTATAATAATATTTTAAATATGGGCATATATGAAGGTATTTATTCTAATGGGGTAACATATGCTGGAAGTGCTACTACTAGTGGTAGATTAGCTATTTATAGAACCTACCCTTCAAATCCTGGTGATTGTGTTGGTGCATTTAGTGCGTGGACAAATTTAATGGGAGATCCTGCTCTACATTTATGGACTGATACTCCAAAAGATTTTGTTGTTGATGGATTAACTAATCAAATGCAGCTCGGTACTAACCATATCAATTTAACTGTTTCTAATTTAGATGGAGAATTAGTTGAAGATGCTAGAGTAACACTTTTAATGGGTGACGATATAATTTTTGAATCTAATTATACTGATAGCAATGGTAACGTCTCTTTTGATTGGAGTGAAAATGGACAAACAGGAACATTGTATGTTACTGTAACGAAACAAAACTATAGACCTCTTGAAAATTCAGTAAATATTATTGGGGATTACGCAGTTAATTTCAATATTAATGAAACAATTAATGCAAATTCAGGCTCAACTTTTGATTTGCCTCAAATATATTTACAATCTGTAGGTTCTGAATTAATTAGTGAAATCACTGGAACTCTAAGTTCTTCTAGCGATTATATTTCTATTAATAATAATATTTCAAGTTGGACTTTATCAGGTAATAATGAATGGGTTCAAAATAATGAAATTTTTAATGCAACAATATCAAATGATGCAGTATATGGTGACGAGGTTAGTTTTTTATTAACTCTATCGGATAACAATGGTCATAATTGGGAAATTTATTTACCTCTTATTATAAATTCTCCAAAAATTACTATTAATGATTTTCTGACTACTATAAATCCAGAACCAGGAGATGGAACAGAAGTGTTTATACAAGTTCAAAATGATGGTAACTTATCATCTTATGGTACATCAGCTACAATTCTATCAAATTCTAATCTAATTGATGTAGAGAATAGTTTTGTTTCTTTTGGTGATTTAGATATTGGACAAGTAGGAATTGCAGATATTTCACCAACATTAAATTTTAGCCCAAACATCATAAAGGGTTCAGTTTATCCAATAGAAATTAAATTTTCTGATCAAAACAATTATTCTAGAAGTAACTTTGTAAATTTAACTGTAGGTACTGTCGAAAATACAGATCCACTTGGTCCAAATGAATATGGTTATTATTTCTATGATTCATCAGATATTGGTTATGAATTTGCGCCAACATATGAATGGATAGAGATTGATACAAATTATGGTGGGTCTGGACAAGATTTAAATTTAACAGATGGGGGTGATGGTAATAATGCAACAAATAGCACAGGTATTGTTACTCTTCCATTTGAATTTAATTTTTATGGTGAATCATATAGCGAGATCACTGTAAGTACTAATGGCTGGATTGTTTTAGGCAGGACAGATGTTTTGTCATTTAGAAACTATCCAATCCCTGGAGCTGGGGGGCCATCACCTATGATTGCTGTATTTTGGGATGATATGAAAACTAGTCAAGGCGGTGATGTATTCTATAAATCTTTTCCTGAAGGATGTCAGGGTGATAATTGCGAATATTTAGTTGTTGAGTGGTCAGATATGAGAACACAAGTAAATAATTCTGATGAAGATTTTCAAATAATTTTATATAATGGAAACGATACGCCTACAGCTGACAGCGAGTTTAAAATGCAGTACAAAACATTTAATAATACATCAAATGGTTATTATCCAGAAGGTGGAAGACCTGATCATGGTGCTTATGCTACTATAGGTATAGAAAATAAATATGGCAATAAAGGGTTGCAATATACTTTTAATAATGAGTACCCACCAGGAGCATCTAGACTTGATGATGGCTCAGCTATTTTTGTAACTACTCAATCTCCTTTTATATTTTATGGGGACGTTAATGGTGATGAGGTGTTAAATGTGTTAGATATTGTCGTGCTATTATCTATGATTTTAGATCAAGCTGAAGCTGATTATATTGGTGATATGAATCAAGATGGAGTTTTAAATATTTTAGATGTTGTTATTTTAGTTAACAATATTCTTGATAATTAAAAAAAATATTTTATCAGTAAGGTTCTTTTATAAATGTTGCTAATATTATCATTATTAATTTTAGTAGTATTAATATTTGGTCTTTTTGAATTTAGAATTCATCAAAATAGTTTATCCAAAATCCCAATAAGAATTCATGTTAATGGATCAAGAGGAAAATCTAGCGTTGTTCGCCTCATTGCTGCAGGTTTGCGTTCGGGTGGTATTAAAACAGTAGCTAAAACTACAGGAACATCTCCAAGAATTATAGATGAGTTTGGTAGTGATAAATATATTCATAGATTGAGGTCTGCTTCTATTGGCGAGCAAATATCTTTAATTCGACGATTTTCTAAAATTAAACCAAATGCATTAGTTATAGAATGTATGGCAGTTAATCCTCAGTATCAATGGATATCAGAACATAAAATTGTACAGTCAACCATTGGAGTTATGACAAATGTTAGACCTGATCATTTAGATGAGATGGGCATCTCAATTGAGCAAATCACTAAATCTATGGGAAATACTATACCTTTCAATGGAACTTTAGTTACGGCTGAAGTGAAACAACTTAACTTATTAGAGTCAATTGCTAAAAATAGAAACTCTAAATTTTACTCAACTTCAGAAAATGATATTGATAATGATAATATATCAAAGTTTCAATATTTAGAACATAAAGAAAATATTAGTTTAGCAGTTAAGGTTTGTCAATTATGCGGTGTTGACAAAGATATTGCATTAAAGGGGATGAGTAGATGCACTCCTGATCCTGGGGCCTTAACCATGTGGAATATTAAATTTAAAAGTAATAATTTTGAGTTTATTAATGCTTTTGCAGCAAATGATCCTGCTTCAACACTTAAAACTTGGAAACTAATTAATGAAAGATTAAATAGAGAAAAATTTGCAATTTTTCTAAACACAAGATTAGATAGACAGTATAGAACCATTCAATTAATTGATTTGATATTTAAAAAGTTAAAACCAGAAGTATTAGTATTAAGAGGTGAAAATTTCCCTTCTGAAATAAAGGATTTATCTAAAAAAAATAAGAAAATCAAAATATATAAATTTCCTTATTCTATAAAACAGTCAGATTTGATTAAATTCTTTGATGAAACATTATCTAATTATGTTATTTTAGGAATTGGAAATATTGTTGGTTGGGGTGAGATATTAATGAAAAAAATGAAGGAATATAAAGTTGATTGAAAATGCACAATTTATAGGAATTGCCATTGGGATAGGTATGTGCTTGAGTTTGTTTTTGACTGAAACTTTAGGAGTTACTGCTGGTGGAGTAATTGTGCCTGGATATATAGCTCTTTATTTACATGAGCCTTTTAAAATCATTATAACTTTCTCAATTGCGATTTTAGTTGTTTTAATTATTAAATTTCTATCAAATTTTATTTTTGTATACGGTAAAAGAAGATTGGTTCTAAGTTTAATGCTTGGGTTTATTTTTGGATATATATCTAAAATATATTTCAATCCAGAAATTTACACATTTATGAGTTATGATATATCATCTATTGGAAATATAATACCTGGATTGATAGCTAGTTGGATGGATAGACAGGGCGTATCTAAAACAATCAGCGTAATACTAATTATTGCAATTTCGACCAGACTTATTATGATTATTATAAGTGGAGGCACATTTTATGTTTAGACCTTCAATTCAAAAAACAAGAATTTTAGTTTTTTTAGCACTAATAAATATTATAGTCTATTATTTTGTATCTTCATCTATAGTTACATTCAAATCATCAGATTATGATTTAAAAATTACTTCTGCTAAAAAAATGGAAAATGCCTTAGGTCTTTTAAAAAAATATGGCAGAAAATATCCATTTTTATCAAGAGATCCATTTGATACGCGTTTAGTTTTTTTAAATACCGAAACTAGTCCTTTGTTGACAGATATAGGAAAATATGAGGCTAAATCTACTGTTCTAAAACCAAATTTTTCTGCACTAATAATTGATCAATTTTCAAAATCTGGATTAAATAAGGGTGATACTATTGCTGTTTCTATGACCGGATCTATGCCGGGAGCTAATATTGCAGTTCTTATGGCTTGTGAGGCAATGGAATTGGAATATGTTTTAATTTCTTCTTTAGGTGCATCTAGTTGGGGGGCCACTGACATGAGCTTATCATGGCCAAAAATGGAAAAAATTCTGTATGATAATAAATTAATAAATAAGGTGAGTGATAAATTTACATATGGTGGTGGAGCAGATTATTTAAAAAGAGGTACAAGATACAGGAAAATATATGGAGGTAATAATAAAAGGCTTAGCCTTGATAGTTTGATGATATCCTTATACCCTGATAAGGTAATGGATGATATATTTATATTGCACGGTTTATCTGATGATGCGGTTATGAATGATTCGACTGGGATTATTCTTAAAACAAGCATCAATAAAAGAATTTCTTTCTATGAAAAATTTTGTCCTGATGGATCGCTATCATGTTTTGATGCTTATGTTAATGTTGGGGGCGGTGTTGCTAGTTTTGGATATAAAGGTAAAAATAAGTTAAAAGATAATTATGGGTATGTTAAAGCAACTGATGTATTAGATGTTCTTCCACCATTTGATAAAAGAAATAGCGTTATGGCTAAGTTTGCTGAAGTAAATATTCCTCTTATTAACATTACAGAAATTGAAAAATTAATCAAAGGATCAGATATTGGATATTTCAATAGTCCTATAATTTCCGAGCTAGATCAAATTGGAAATGGAAAATGGGATAAAGAGGGTTTTAAGTGGAGCCAGGACCTTAATGGTTCTCCTGAAGTTTTTATTGATTTAAATCAAAACGGTGTTTGGAATGAAGGTGAAGAGTATTTAGATCAAGATGGCTTATTAGATATTGGTAAAGGAAATTTATATAATACTCAAAAATTTAATATGTTAGTAGTTTGGTTTGGTTTAATTATATGTCTAGGAAGTACTGTATATATTGGGTTTATTAGTTATCAACAAATTAGTAGACAAATGAGAAGCTATGATCCAAACAGTTAATTTTATTTTTATTTTCTTAATAAGCTTATCTTTCACAAAAGACCTACCCTTATCATACAAATATGAACTTTCATTTGGGTATGATGACAATTTTATGAGATTTTCTGGTAGCGAGTTAAATACAAATCATAATAGTAATGGTTCAGAAAATGATTATCTTGGTGACTCTAAGACGTATGACTCTGGAATACTTGGCACATCTTTACAGATTAAGTATTCACCAAAAATTATAAATACATACAAATCAAATATAATTTCTAAAATAAAGTATAATTATTATAGTAGTTCTGACCAAAAATCATATACATCTTTTTTGTTTAGGTATGAAATAAAACTAGCCTCTTATAAGTGGCTCAAGTTTTCGTATTCACTTATGCCAGATTATTATTTAAGAACCTATATTGATAGAGACTTGACTCCATACAAAAGATTTCCATGTACTTTTTCTAATGAAACCATTTATTTTTCTTTTTCACATAAATTTTTGTTTGACAAAACATGGATTGATTATCGCTTTGTATTAAATAATCAGTTTTATAATAAATATTTTACAGAATTTGATAGTAAAATATCAGGGATAGAGATAACTCTTAAATCTAAGAAAGTTAAAAATTATTATACGTCTGCTACTCTTTTATATTATAAATCAGATAATGTGTCTTACAATCCTATTGAAAATCTACAATCTTCATTAATGGATCGTTCATATCTTAGAAATGGAGTAAAATTTAATTTTAAAAGAACTTTAAAACATTCATTTCTTAACACTTTAGGATTAAAATTTTATTTTAATAAACGGTTTTATGATTTAAACTCATCCTTTTATGATCAAGATAATTGGAAAACTTATTCAGATTATGATTTAAGATTTGAATTATCTAAAAAAATATCAAATAGTATTGATTTAATTTTTTCAACAAGACATTTTAAGCGTATTGTAAATTCATCAAATAGTAGTGAGGTTGATTGGGTTGAAGATTACAAAAATTATAATAGAAATGAAATGTGGTTAAAATTTGTTTATATTTTTTAAATTTAGATTGAGGTGTTTATGAAAATTTATATATTCTTAATAGTTATATTCTTCTGTTCATGTATTAAGCAGGTTGATTCAGTACAAAATAATATTGTACAATTGGTTGCATATATAGATACATATGGAGAGGCAATGGATGTAGATTTAACGGACTCTCATATGGTGGTTGCAGCAAATTACCATGGTTTTATTGTTTATGATATTAATAGAGATAATAGCGGAAACATTTCAAATGTTGATTCAATTTATAGTGATTCAATATTAGATGATACAATGGGTGATAATCGCGCACAAGAAGTAATTATTTCTAAAAATCATAATATAGCTTTTATTACTGACATATATGATAAAATTTGGTTGCATAAATTGGGTGTTGAAGTAAACGATCAATATGCAGATACGTATTTACAAGATTGTTATGGAGGAACTTGGTTAAATGTTTCTATAGATGATCAAACGGAAATGGATAAAATTAATGTATTTTCATTAGTAAAACATTCTTCATCTGAAAGCGACGACGAGGGTACTGTAGGAGATTTTGATGAATATTCAACTTCGGTTGTTTGGAAAGGTTTGAAAGATATTAGTTCAGATGATTTATTTCCTGAGCAAAATTCTTCCCCTGCTTGTGAGTTTTCATATAATTTTGGTATTCTTCCTGAAGTTATTCATTATAATGATGGATTACTAGCTATAAGTAATGGAGAATTAGGAGTGAAAGTTCTCTCTCAAATTGATGAATCTTCATGCTTTGATTCCAATACGCTTAATTTAATAGAAGATTTTAATCCTATAGGTAATATTGATGAAGATAGAATTGCATGTGAGAATTCTATATTTGATTATAACAGTCCTGGTCTTGGAGGAATATTTGAGCCTAAAGGTGGATTTCATCCTAAAGTGTATGCTTCATTTGATTTGCCTGGTGAAGTAAATGAAGCTTATGTAAAAGGTCGGACTATAATTTCTGGCTTATCAACAAGTAATGGTTGTTACATATCTTTACTTGATGATAATGGGATAGTAATAGATAACTTATCTATTGCAAATGGCTACACAATTAATGGTATAAGTGAAGATAATGGTATTTTAGCACTTTCAGCTGGAAAGGATGGGGTTTTGCTCTATCAATGGAATGAAAGTTTGAATGCTAATTACATAGGTCAAATTCAAACTCCATACTCAAATAAAGTTAAAGTTGATGGTAATAACATTTTAATTTCAACTGAAGATGGTGTTTTTATATATATTTTAAATTAAATAGGGAGCTACAATGGTATCTAGAGTAATGTTTATTTTTTTATTGTTAAGTACAGTTTTTACACAATTTGATTGGATTGATGGCGGAGCTCCAATTCGTCAAGGTCAGCACATTGAATGGCAAAGGACTGCTGGTTCTGGTGAGCCTGGTGAAATAATCTTTGCATGGTCAGATACTAGAGATAGTATGAGAGATGTTTACGTACAAAAGATTGATGCTCAGGGAAATAAGCTTTGGGGTGAAAAAGGTATTGCTGTGACAACAGCCTATGGAAGGCAAGAGGATCCATTGCTTGTTGGAGATGATAATGGGGGTGCTTTTATCATTTGGATAGATTATAGAAGTGAGCCAGATACTAAAGGTGATGTATATGCTCAGCATATTTTATCTGATGGTTCTTTAGTATGGTCTCTTGAAGGGCAGCCTATTGTTGTTAAAGAAGGTGCTCAGAGAAATCCTAATATGTGCAAAGATGGTAATGGTGGGGCATATATTATATGGAAAGATTTCACACTTGGTCAGTATGAGCATGTTTATGCCACTCATATTTCATCTGATAATCAGATAATTAAACCTGGAGAAGGAGTTCCAATTATGACTAATGATTCTCATCATAATGGGATTAGTTTGGAAATTGCTGGTCTTGGTGAAGCTGCTATGGCATGGGTTGATGATAGAAATGGAAACCTTGATATATACGGTCAAAGAATGATGGCTGACCATGAAAATGATACAATAAATACACTTTGGAGTACTGTAGAAGAGGGTGGAAAAGCTATTTGTGATGCTGAGGGTGATCAAAATTATGCAAAAATTACATACGCAGCTGGTTGTTGT
>TARA_B100000674_G_scaffold468010_1_pt1 | contig 22376 bp, 20 predicted proteins | sample TARA_B100000674 | Tara Oceans TARA_B100000674 (sample SAMEA2622759) | marine metagenome | biome: marine biome (ENVO:00000447); feature: surface water layer (ENVO:00002042); material: "saline water (ENVO:00002010), including plankton (ENVO:xxxxxxxx)" | depth 5 m
GGAGGTGAAATTTTCTATTTTTTTGAAATTATTTTGAACCCGCCCGGAACAGCGCGATCCGTAAGACCATAAGCCGCCAAAATCGCGCCGTAAGCCCCGTCCGGTTTGGTCAGATCGAAACTGCCCGAAACGGTAATCTCGCCCATGCGTGGATCGCGCACAAAGCTGGTATCATCAAGAAGCGGTGACAAACGGGCAAACAGCTCATCAATCGGCATGTCATTGACCACCCACCGGCCAGTGCGCCATGCCGCAACCCGATCAAGTGCCACCGTGCCGTAATGCATATCGCCATCGGCATCCTGCCATGATGCCCGGCCCGCAGTCAGGCGGGCGAGCTTGGCCGTGCGGCTTTCAAGATCAACCGTGCCTTCGGATACCTCAACCCGGACATGCCCACCCCATTTAGACGCACTGAATGCAGTGCCAACGGCTGTTGCCGTCAGTTTGTTAAGGTGGATGCGAAGCGGTCTTGTGCTGTCCTTGGCGACCTCAATAAACACCCCGCCTTCCTGCACGGTCAGATCGCGATACTGATCGCTATAGGCCATGGCAACGCGCGTGCCCGGCTCCATCCAGATCCGTGATCCATCGGAAAGTTCATGCACTTCGCTAACAACACCGGGATTGCTTGCGGCAATCAGATCGGCATCAGGTTGAAACGCCGAATAGCCCCAAAGCCCTACCAGCAACAGAATGGTGAAGATTGCCAACATCGGACGCGCGCGCCGTTTGGCCGACCGCATGCCCGGCAGGCGACCATTGCCGCCCTCAAGCGCGCCAAGCCGTTCCAGATCGCGACGAACGGCTTCGCTATCAAAGCCAAGATGATCCTGCTTTGGCGACGGTGCTCCCTTGGCGGGATTGTCCATATCGGAAAGCTCGGCTGCGGCGATTTCCATGCTGTGCCATGTCTGGCGTGCACGGATGAGGCGCGCAGGATTTTGCGGGTCGGCGGCCTGCCAGCGTTCAAAGGCGATTTCCTCAGCCGCAGTTAACTGCACATCATCAAGGCGGACGGCCCAGTAATCGGCAATGTCGTCATTGCTTTGGCAGTCGTCGGGATAGCGGAATTCAGTCATGGCAGTGTCGTTACCCGGCTTCTGGCTGATGATGCTGTTGTTTATATGACGAACGAGCCGCACAAAAGAGGATGTCGGAAGTCCTGATCCTAGTTTTCATGGCGCGCCAACACCTGTTTGCAATGTCCAAGCGCCTGACGCAAATGCTTTTCGACCATATTGCGACTAATGCCAAGATGCTCTGCCGCCTCCACCGTGCTGAGATGATCCCGTTTGCACAGCAGGAACACCTCGCGACAGCGCGGCGGCAGGTCATCAATCGCACGCCGAATGATATCAAGACGTTGGCGATCTGCACTGATTTGTTCAGGGCTGGCTGACTGGCTGGCCATGCCATCCATCTCGCTGATTTCGGCCGGATCGGTGAATTCAACCGGGTTGCGGTTGTTCCGGCGCAGGGCATCAATCGCCAGATTGGTCGCCATGCGCATCAGAAAGGCTGGCGGATTGGCAATTTCATCCGGGTCGATATTCCGGTGGCGCAGCTGGACATAAAGGTCCTGCAAGACGTCATGACTTTCGTCGCGCGCGGGCAGATATTTCTGCACCTGTCGCAACAACCGATCATGATATTGCTGATAAAGGTTATCCCAGGAACGGTCACAGACCGCCATAGCTGCACATCCAGAATTCGATAATGATAACTGTTATCATTTTCATTAGTGCTTATAAGCCATCCAGCTCCGGCGTCAATTCCAAAAGCAAAAGGGCCCGCTTTCGCAGGCCCTTTTGGCATTCATCTTTTTGGCAGCAAGGCTGAGGTCAGTCCTCGAAATGCCCCTTGGCGGCGAAACCACCGCCCTGATAGATCACAGCCGGATCCTTGCGATCTTCGGGCGGGAAGACTGCCTCGATCTCGGCGCGGAATTGCTCGGAGCTGTCTTGCGGTTTCCAGCCAAGGAAATCGGCGTGATCGTTGCTCCACCATTTCGATTTATTGTCCGAAACGCCATACATCACCAGATGGCCGGTCATCGGCGCAGCAAAGATCGCCTTCATCAGCGAGATGAAATCGCGCGGGCTCATCCAGGTCGAAAGCATCCGGCGATCGCGCGGCTTTTCAAAGCACGACCCGATGCGCAAGGACACAGTTTCAACATCGAACTTGTGGTAATAGTAGCTCGCCACTGCCTCGCCATAGCATTTGGTTACGCCATAAAGGCTGTCGGGGCGCAGTTCGGATTTGTCATCAAGCTTTTCGGTGCGGGGATGGAAGCCGATCGCGTGGTTGGAGCTGGCAAACATGATCCGCCCTACCCCGTTCTGACGCGCGCCTTCATAAAGGTTATAGGTCCCGGCAAGGTTCGCCTGAAGCAGGTCATCAAAGGCCGCCTCAATCGAAATACCGCCCAGATGAATGATGCCATCAACATCCTTGGTCAGTTCGATCACGGCTTCCCGATCCGAAAGATCGCATTGCACGACTTCCTCGTTCGGACCAGCCGGGTCCATCGGCGATATATCGGACAGGCGAATGGCATCGGCATAGCCCTTAAGCCCTTCACGGCAAATCTTGCCAAGATTCCCACCGGCACCGGTAATCAGCAAACGTTTCATAACCATCCTCTTTGATATCGATTTTACCCGCGATCCGTTACTCGCCGAACACAAGGTTCGGAAGCGTCATGGAAATCGCAGGGATATAGGTTGTCAGCAAAAGCGCACTCAGGATCGCCAGATAAAATGGCCAGATCGACTGCACGGCTTTTTCGATTTTAACCCCGCCAATCGCGCACCCGACAAACAGGCACGATCCCACCGGCGGCGTACACAGGCCAAGCCCCAAATTCATCATCAGCACCATGCCGAACTGGATCGGGTCCATGCCAAACTGCATGGCAAGCGGCAGGAAGATCGGCGTACAGATCAGGATGAGGGCTGCCATATCCATGATCATGCCGGCAATCAACAGCATGATATTGATCAGCAACAGCACCATGATCGGATTGTCGGTGATGCCGGTAATCGCCTCGGCCAGGGCATCGGGCACCTGATAAAAGGCCAGCATGTAACCATAGGCCGATGCACACCCGACCAGCAGCATCACAAGTGCGGTCGTCTTGGCCGATTGCTTGACCGCGGCAATAAAGCCAGCCCAGCTGAGCTCGCGATAAACCAGCCCCGTGATAATCAGCGCATAGGCCACACCAATCGCGCCAGACTCTGTCACGGTGAAGACACCGCTCAGAACCCCGCCGACGATAATGACAGCAGTAAAGAAGCCCGGAATGGCGCGCACGGCCGTGCGCCATACTACTGCCCAGCCAGGGAACGGTTCGGCCGGATAGCCATGGCGAATTGCAACCAGCCATGTGGCAAGGCCGAGTAACACGCACATGATAATGCCCGGAACGACACCGGCCATAAACAGCTTGGAGATCGAAATCCCCCCGCCGGCCGCCACCGCATACAGGATCATGTTATGGCTTGGCGGGATCATGATGCCGGCAATCGACGATGTCACCGTCACGTTGACCGCGTAATCCGCGCGGTAGCCTTCCTTTTTCATCACCGGGATCAGGATCGACCCAAGGGCGGATGTATCGGCCACTGCGGAACCGGAAATGCCGCCAAACAGCATCGATGAAAACACGTTCACGATGCCAAGGCCGCCACGGCGACTGCCGACAAGCGCGGTTGCGAATTGCACCAGCCTTGTGGCGATCCCGCCATGAAGCATCAGCTCGCCGGCAAAGATGAAGAACGGAATGGCCAGAAGCGAAAAGGTACTGACCCCCGATCCGATACGCTGAAACGCGATCAGGGTTGGCAGGCCTTCGAAAAAGAATGCGCCAAGGGCAGCAATGCCCAGTGCGATGGCAACGGGCATACCAATCAGAATACCGATGGCAAACACGCCCAGAAGAATGGTCATGCCCATTTATTCAGCGTCCTTGTTAAGCAAGTCGTCGTGATAGATGCCAGCACGCGCAATCGTTTGCCATCCGGCGATGATCTTGAGGATATGCACCACGCTGTAGAACATGATCCCGGCGCCGCAAACCGCCATCGGCACAGACCGCCAACCATCGGAAATATGAATGATCGGCATGGTCTTCGCCCAGTTAAAGGCGACCAGATCCATCCCGCCAATCAGCATCCAGTAGCCGAACCACGCCATGGCAGCATAGCTGATCGCAGCAACGCTCGCGGCAATTTTTGGCGGCAGCGCATCACGGAAAAATGACACAGACAAATGGCTGTTATCGCGCATACCGGCGGCGGCCACCGGGAAGGTAATCAGGACAATCAGAATAAGAGAGACCTGTTCCACCCAGGTTGGTGTTTCATTAAGGACATAACGCCCGAACACCAGCCAGCCGAAGCTCGGGATCAGGGCAACAAGCGCCAGACCGCCAATCAAATTCAGCAGACCGGCGATACCACCGCCGAGGCGGTCGATCAAATTGGTCAAACGAGAAAACATCAATTGTGCTGCCAGATAATGTTTTAACTGGAAATAGAATAGTCACAGGACAAAAAGAAGGGCGACGATTAAATCGCCGCCCTTTCGATATACTGTCTTATTTCTGCGCATCCTGGATGGCTTTGACCAGGTCAGCCAGATCCGGGTTGGACTTCAGGAAGTTGTCGTAAACCGGCTGCATAGCGTCCTGGAAGGCCTGCTTGTCAGCGATTTCGTTAACTTCGATGCCAGCAGCAATGACTTTTTCCTTGGACTGCTCGGCACGGGCGGCCCAGGCAGCACGCTGGACAGTTACCGAAGCTTCAGCAGCTTCGTGCACAGTCTTTTTCTCTTCGTCCGAAAGGCTGTCATAAAGCGCTTTGTTCATGCACAGGCATTCCGGCAGAATCAGGTGCTGGGTGACCGAGTAGTACTTGGCAGCCTCAAAGTGGCCGGAGCTGTCATAGGACGGATAGTTGTTCTCCGCACCGTCAATCACACCGGTTTTAAGCGACTGATAGACCGAGCTATACGCCATCGGGGTCGCGTTACCGCCAAGCGAGTCAACCATCTGAACATACAGGTCGTTGCTCATGACGCGGAATTTCAGGCCCTGCAGATCGGCCGGGGTGTTGATCGGGTGCTTGGAGTTGTAGAAAGAACGCGCACCGGAATCGTACCAGCCAAGCGGCTGCAAGCCAGCTGCGATCAGGCCATCAGCAATCTGCTGACCAGCCGGGCCATCCATAACGTCATGCATGGCATCGACGCTTTTGAAGATGAAGGGCAGCGAAACAACGTTGGCTTCCGGGGCAACTTCACCGAGCGGGCCGAGGTTGAAAACAGCCCAGTCCAGACCACCAAGGCGGACCTGCTGAATCGCGTCCGGCTGATCGCCGAGAACACCACCGTGATAAACCTTGGCTTCAAGATCGCCACCGGACTTTTCATTGATCAGCTTGGCGAATTCTTCCATGCCGGTCGAAACCGGATATTCCGGCGGATGGATATTCCAGCCGCGCCATTCCTTAGCCTGCGCACCGGATGCCAGCGCAACCGAAACGGCTGCGGCCGCGATCGTCAGTGTCGTGGTTTTGATAAACTTGTTCATTTGGGTTCCTCCCGAGACGATTTGTCATTTACGTAAAAGCCTTGATGCCCCTTTGGGGTCATTTTTTCTCATATAATCCTACAATCCGTCACTTGTAAACACAACTGTAAGATTTGTTAACAACTAGTCTAATAGCTGCTTCGTTTTTCTGCGCGCCGATTGTTGTTTTGGCGTCGCAATCAGTTACCCCGGCAAGTCAGGCCTGCCGGGGTAAAAGGCAGGTTCATGCAGGCATAGCGCCCCGATTACTAATCAGGCGGCGCGCAGTGCATCCGCGCCATAGGCCTTGCGGATAACATCGGCCAACATGTCATGTTCCTTGTCAGTCAAATCGGTCAGCGGACTACGGACCGGACCGGTATCGCGCCCGATCACACGCATGCCGGCCTTGACGATGGATACGGCATATCCCTTTCCGCGATTACGGATATCAAGATAGGGATAGAAGAATTCGGTCAGCACACGGCTCATGGCCGCATCATCATCGCGCGTCAGCGCGTCATAGAAATCAAGTGCCTGCTGCGGCAGGAAGTTGAAGATCGCCGATGAATAGGTTGTCACACCGGCTGCCTTGTAAGCCTTGGCAAAAACTTCGGCCGTCGGCATGCCACCGATATAGGATAGGCGATCGCCGATCACGGTGCAGACCTTGGTGACCATTTCGATATTGCCATGGCCATCCTTGAACCCGACCAGGTTCGGGCAAACCTCGCACAGCTTGGCAAGGGTTTCAGCCGTGATGATCGAATTGTCACGGTTATAGACAATCACACCGATATCAACCGCATCACAAACCGCCTTAACGCGGGCAAACAGGCCTTCCTGCTCTGCCCCGATCAGGTATTGCGGCAACAGCAACAGGCCATCAGCCCCGGCCGCCTCGCACGCCTTGGCAAGGTCAACCGCCATCGCGGTGCCATAACCACAGCCGGCAATGATCGGGGTATCGCCTGCGACTTCCTTGGCCGCGCGCACGGTTTCAACCACTTCTGCCGGGGTCAGGGAAAAGAATTCCCCGGTGCCGCCTGCGGCAAACAGGGCGGTTGCCGGATATTGCGACAACCAGGCGACATGCGTGCGGTAGGTCGCAAGATCAAGCGCGCCCTCGGCATCAAAAGGCGTTACCGGAAAAGAAAGCAACCCGGCGCCAATCGCCTTTTTCATCTCTAGATAATGCATCAAGCGTCCTTAATATCTGTATGCGTCAAAACAACTATGACGATTCTATAAATTCATCATATCACTTTGTCAAACATAATACTCAGACTTTTACAAAGCCCTGAGAAAGCCGAAAAAACCGAGTTTTCTGCGACATTTCCGGCTCTTTCGACTTTGGTATAAAACGGTGATTTTCGTCCGATTTTCTCGAATCGGGTTGATTGGTATGATGACTTTGCGATCAAAGCCCGTTAGGCTCTGGCGATCCATTCAACGCCACAGCCAAGAAGACCGGGAATGACTGATATCACTGCTGCCAGCCGCATCCTTGCCGATGCCTTTACCAAACACACCCTGATTGATCCCCTGCCCGCCGACATCGCCCCCAAAACCTTTGACGACGCTTATGCCATTCAGGATGCCACCCTGGCACTTGTCGGCATCGCGCAGGCGGGCTGGAAGCTTGCGGTTGCGACCCGCGCGGCACAGGAAAAGATCGGCGCGGACGGCCCGCTCGTCGGCCCGTTGCTTGATGGTCGTATCCTTGGCGATGACGCGACACTGACCACCGATGACATCCATTTCCCCAATATCGAGGCGGAAATTGCCGTTGTCATGGACAGCACGCCGGCCCCGGATGCGACATCAAGTGACATCCTAGATCACATCAAAAGCATGCATCTGGCGATCGAGATTGCCGATCGCCGCTATCACGAAAAGCAGGACCCGATCCAGACGCTGGCCGATCTTAATTCGACCAGCCACTTCATCCTCGGCCCGGAAATCGAAGGCTGGCGCGACCTTGGCTTTATCGGCGGCAAAGTCACCACCAAAAGTGACGGCGAAGTACTTGCCAGCAACGATGATCCCGATGCCTGGCCGGAAATCTTTGGCGGACTGGAATATCTTGTCGGCTTCCTTGCCAAGCGCGGCAAAAGCCTTAAGGCAGGCGACGTGATCACCACGGGTGCCTGTGCGCTTCCGACCATCAGCCCGCATGGCAAGATCGAAGCGATCTTTGAAGGATTGGGCACGGTGACGGCCGACATCAAAAAGGTCTGATCTGGGCGGCTTACAGTCCGGATCCAACCCAACAAAAAAGCCATGCGACATCCCGTCGCATGGCTTTTGTTTTAGCGCGTCCGGGACTTAGCCGTTTTCGCGGAACTTGTTGACCGGAACACCGGGTACTTCAACGCGCAGCTTGACCAGCTTGCCTGCATGCGGGAATTCAGCACGTTTTTCCGGGCTGTATCCTTCCTGATGGCTGGTGACATAAAGCGTTTTCATATCCGGCCCACCAAAGCACGGCATGGTCGGATTGGGCATCGGCATCGGGATCGATTTCAAAAGCGTGCCATCCGGGGCAAATCGATTGAGATTGCCCGCCGACACACCGGCCGACCAATAGCACCCTTCAAGATCAACCGCCCCGCCATCCGGGCGGCCCAGCGTGTCATCAAGATCAAGATAGCGCGTGCAATTGCCAATGTTGCCCGTGGCGACATCAAAGTCCCACCGGTTGACCCACGGCCCACGTGAATCGGAGTGATACATTTTCGATCCATCCGCCGACCAGGCAATGCCGTTGGAAATCTTGAACCCGGTTGCCTTTTCCTCGACCTTGCCATCAGCCGTGATGCGATAAAGCGAGGCAATCGGCATCTTGTCGGGATTGTCATCCATTGTGCCGACCCAGAACGCGCCGTCCGGGCCAATCTTGCCATCATTGGTGCGGCTGTTAATGCCGTCTTCGATCCGACAAAGCGGCGCACGATCACCGGTTTCAGGATCAAGGAAAATGATATCCTTGCGAAGGGCTACGATGATGCGTCCGTGATCGGTCAGGCCAAAACAGCCAAGTTCGCTATCAAAGGTCCATGTCTTGCGCGCACCCGTTGCCACATCAAGGGAATGCAGCTTGCAATTCAGGATATCGGTCCAGTAAAGCCGGTTGTTGGCAGCATCCCAGTTGGGGCATTCCGCCAAGGTGAAGGTTTCGTCAGAAAGAATTTCCGGCTGATACATCACACCACCCGTCATCATACACACTCCCGAATTCATATGATTATTTATTGTTATGTTCTGGTGTGCCGTTTGCGGCCCCTGCTTGTCAACAGGATTGTCATGACAATCGGCCTTCTGCCCGGCCCGTTTCGCAGCTTAGCCTGCTGAAAAAACAGAAATTATAGAATTCCGGGTGTTGGTAAGAGTTCCGCCGTGATTACCGGTCGCGGGCGTGATCGGTGACACGCTGGCGGGCCTGATGCAGGTGGTAGCGCATCAGAAGTTCGGCACTAGCACCATCGTGGCTCAGGATCGCATCATAGATCTGGCGATGCTCGCTCAAAACCTTTTGCGCACGCTCGGCCGATCCGCCGCGCGTGATATTCAGCGCAACGCGCATGGATTTACCCATCACTTCATGCAGGGAATTCAAAATGGTGACGAAAATCTCGTTCCCGCTGGCCCGCGCGATGGCCATGTGAAAGGCCAGATCAGCCTTATCGGCGATGTCACCGGCAGCCACCCCGTCTTCAAGCATCGTAAGCGCATTTTCAATTTCGCGGTGATGACGGGCACTGGCCCGTTCGGCTGCCATGCGCGCGGTTGTGCCTTCAATCGCAGACCGGGCTTCAAAACAACGCAGGAGGCCTGCGACATCACTCACCCCACCAAATTCGATCAGGCCTTGTGGCGGGCGCTTTTTAACAAACGATCCCACCCCCTGGCGGGCATAGACCAGCCCGTCGGACTGCAGTTTGCGCAATGCTTCGCGCACAACCGGGCGCGACACGCCAAAGGATGCGCAAATCTCGTTTTCCGAAGGCAGCTTGGCACCCTCGGCAAGATTGCCCGAGATGATCTGCTCAAGGATCTGACCATAAAGCTGATCGGCGAGTTTTTCGCGTTTCTGGACTCTCAGCAGCAGCTCGGACATCCGCCCCCCGGACTTGTTATCTTGTAAAACTTACTTGTAATTTTTATCGCCAAACAACAAGACGGTAAAGCCCTCGCATTCTAGTAATGCAGGAGGCAACCCCAATAATAAGACGATCATCATTTCACATAGGAGGCGTATCAGTCGCGCAAAGACGCAACGACCTGGATTTCGACTTTGAGTTCCGGGCGGCTCAAACCGGAAATCCCAATGATAGACCAAGCGGGATACGGACTTTTGATGAAGTGTTTTTTAACTTCAAGAAAATCGGGAAGCGTATTTTCGATATCTACGTGGTAACTCGTGACATCGACGAGGTCACTAAAGTCCAGACCAGCGATCCTGAGCAATTCTTCCACACGCTTGAAGGCCCACGTCGTTTGGTCGGCAATGCTTTCAGGTGCCGTTCCATCCGGACGCGTTCCAACTTGCCCGGATATATAAAGAAATCCCTTGGATTTGACGGCAGGAGAGAACCCGTATTTTTCAAAGGCAGCGCGATAGCCATCAAACATTTCGTTACCAGCGGGAATCTCAAGAACTTCTGAAGTCATGCACTCTTCTTTCTTTAGAATGTTAGGAAGGCGTTTGGGATTTCATTCCAAATTTCGGCGTTGAACCGCTCGACGACAGGAAAGCCGCACGGCCAGTCAATGGCTGGCTGCACTACCGATCATACATCAACAAACTTGCGTGAAATTTGGACGTCACAAGGCTAGTCGACGAGTGAATAATCACGATTTCCCGGAATGCCGACGATCTCGTCATCATCGACCAGACCACTATCGGGCTGATCAAGCAGATGCGGGATCAGCGTCATCGTGCCGGTCAGGGTCTGGTTCTTGCCAAGCACGACAAGATCACCATGCTCCTTGAATTCCGGACGGTTATGCACGTTGGGGACATGCGAGACCGGCTCGACACAAAACGTCTTGCCGTCTTCGGGGATGTAGAACTGAACATTTGGCAAGGTATCGCTGGCAATCATTTTGACACTATAGCCAGCATCCTCCCAGACCATGTCGGCTTCAAGATGCCAACCGGCATAGTGGGCATCAAGCGTGCGGTTATGGCGGATCATTTTGCCATCGGAAAAATCACGTCCAAGATCAATCACCGTGCGTGCTGTGGGCAGCATGTCTTCATCGGTGGCAAAACTGTCCGTTGCGATGAAGGCCACCGATACATCATCCCCACCCGGGAACCACGGATGGAGGCCAATGCCATAGGGCATCGGGGTTCTGCCAAGATGACGCACACCGATTTCAATCGTCACATCGCTCTCGGTCACCTTGAATTCCTGCCAGGCGACATAGACAAAGCCGCTTTGCGGGTCGTCATGTTTGTGATTGAAGCGCAGCGTATCGACCGTCGGGCGTTCGATTTTCCATTCCGCAGACCGCCCAAAACCATGAATGGCATGCGGGCTGGGCGGGCGGTTGGCCGGAACCTTGACGATGCGGCCATCAAATTCGAACTCAGCAAAGGCCAGCCGATTGGCAAACGGCACCATCGGAAAACAGCCCAAGCTTGACGGATTGCCTGATGCAATCGCCTCCGGCGTGACGGGCCGCAAAAGATTGATGATACCCTTGCCGTCCGGGCGGATCCAGTCGATCCGCGATATCGCCCCTCCCTGCGGGACAATCCCGATCTGAAAAGGACCACTGTTCCACCGGTATTCAGGTTCGCCTTTTTTGGCCATGCCTGCGCGCCTCAAATCCAACCAAAATCATATGATGACTTTACAGAACCACTATCGTTCGATTATGTGAAGATGGTAATTGCCATGGCGCCAAACAAACCTTAACGCCACACCGCCATTTTTTATCTGGTTGTTTTACACCGGATTTATCGGATACGCAAAATGAACAAGCCCCGTGTATCGGCAGCACCGCGCAAAGTCTCGCTGACCGAAAAAGTGATCGCCAGCCTGCGCCACGAGATCGAAAGCGGCCAACGCGAACCCGGCAGCAAGCTGCCCACCGAGCCGGTCCTGACCGAACAGTTCGGCGTCAGCCGCACCGTGGTGCGCGAAGCGATTGCGGCGCTTAAGGCCGACGGGTTACTTGAGCCCCGTCAGGGCGCTGGCGTTTTTGTCCTGTCGCCGCAGGCGCGCAGCAACGAGACATCAATCTTTGCCGTCGATTACGCGCAGGTCTCCGACGTTCTGGAAATTCTTGAACTGCGCATGGCGGTCGAGATCGAGGCAGCCGGCCTTGCCTGCACGCGCGGCTCTGTCGCACAACAGACCAAGATTTACGAGGCCATGGCCAAAATGGAACGCGCACTTGAAAAAGGCGAGCCAACCGAACAGGCCGACTTCGAATTCCATAGCGCGATTGCCGCTGCAACCAACAACCGCCGCTTTGCCGAGTTCCTTGAACATCTGGGGGATAAGACCATCCCGCGTGCCCAGCTGCGCCGCCGCCCGCCCGAGGCCACGGACCAGAAAGCCTATATGCAGATGATCATGGGTGAACATCGCAGTATTTACGATGCGATTGCCGCACGCGACGAGGATACAGCCCGCAAGGCCATGCGCGCCCATCTCAGCCAGAGCCAGACCCGCTATCAGAAACTTCTGACCCAGCGTTAAGCCCAAAGTGCACTAGGCCGGGATTGCCTTGGCGAGGTTTGCCATATCATCAATGACGATATCCGCCCCGGCTGCATAAAGCCGCTGGCTGGCCGTTTCGCGGTCATCGGCATAATGCCCGCCACCTACAAAGCCGATGCATTTCATGCCTGCCGCCTGTGCGGCCGTAACACCAGCAACAGAATCCTCGATCACAATGGTATGTTCGGGCGCATGGCCCATACCATCAGCCGCATGCAGGAAAAGATCCGGGGCCGGTTTGCCGTTTTGAACGAAATCGGCACTATAGACCCGGCCTTCAAACCACGGACCAAGGCCCGTGACCTGCATGGTCTTTTCAAGGCGCTCGACCGAACTGCTTGATGATATGCAAAAGGCAATATCGCGTGCCCGAAGGGCGGCCAGCACATCATCGATCTGATCGATCTTGGTCAGATCGCGGTCATAACGCGCAAACAGCATTTCATAGTAGTATGGCTTGAACGCTGCGGTCACGTCCTGCCCGGTCTGGTCCTTGATATATTCGATCGGGGCAGAGCTTGATCGGCCTGTAAAGCGATCTGATACTTCCGCAAGACTAAGCGGTGCGCCAAAATGTTCAAGCACATCAACAAGGGTCGCGAGCGATATCGGCTCGCTATTGACCAGCACGCCGTCACAGTCAAACAGGACAACACGACAGGCGTCAAACAGACCTTCGATGTCTGATGCTGACGTTACGATCTTGGTCCCGACTTCGTTAGTCGGGCCTTGGACATTGTTTCCTCGGGCCATGTTGAACCTGGCTTGTTTCATTTATGTTATCACCACAGCCTAGCTAAGGTGTAAGTTCAGCGTCAACAAAAATGAACATTTGACCAATGAATGAACTTTTGATCAACTCAGGCCAAACTGAGCCCAAAACAGATCAAATACAGACCAGACAAAAGACCACCCGGTACCGTCCAACACCAAGAAAACCGGGGGAATTGCGGAGGAGAACCCCATCATGAGTCCCACTTGTCCTTGCTTCGTCGGCGTGGATGTCGGCACCGGAAGTGCGCGCGCAGGCGTGTTTGATGCCAATGGCAAACTGCTTGGAAGTGCCGCGCACGCGATTGCGATGAACCGCCCGAAACCCGACTTCGTCGAACAGGATTCTGAAAATATCTGGCAATCGGTCTGCCAGTCGGTGCGTGATGCCATGGCCAAATCCGGGGTTCCGGCCGAAAAGGTCGCTGCCATCGGGTTTGATGCCACCTGCTCCCTCGTGATCCGTGATCAGGATAACAAGCCGCTGGGCGTTACACCGAACGGTGCGGATAATTGGGATGTGATCGTCTGGATGGATCACCGTGCCGTGCGCGAGGCCGAAGAATGCACGGCCACGGGTGCGAAGGTTCTGGAATATATCGGCGGCACCATGTCGCCGGAAATGGAAATCCCCAAACTGATGTGGCTGAAACGCCATCATAATGCAGCCTGGCAGAAAATGGGCGCGGCTTACGATCTGGCCGATTTCCTGTCCTTCCGCGCAACCGGCAGCAATGCCCGGTCCTGCTGCACGGTGACCTGCAAATGGACCTATCTTGCCCATCAGGATGAACCGTGGGATCGCGATTTCCTGAAATCTATCGACATGGAAGACCTCAATGACAAGATCAACATGCATGACAGCGCGCTTGCGGTTGGCGATCTGATCGGGAAACTTTCCGAACAGGGCGCGGCTGACCTTGGCCTGACGACCGATTGTGTTGTCGGGGCAGGCCTGATCGATGCCCATGCCGGTGCGCTCGGCACACTTGGTGAATATCTTGATGGCAACCTTGATCAGCATTTTGCCATGATCGCAGGCACCTCGACCTGCCATATGGCGCTGTCAAGCGAACCACGCTTTATCAAGGGTGTCTGGGGCCCCTATTTCGGTGCGATTGCCCCGAACCTTTGGCTGAATGAAGGCGGGCAATCGGCGACCGGTGCGTTGCTTGATCATATCGTTGCCATGCATCCGTTTTCCCATGACATGGGGCGTGCGGCACACAAGCTTGCCGGTGAAAAGCTGATGCCGATGATGGCCGATAAAACCGATCTCGCCCCGCGTCTGCATGTCCTGCCCGATTTTCATGGCAACCGGTCCCCGCTGGCCGATCCCGAGGCCCTTGGCGTGATTTCCGGCCTGACACTCGATCAAAGCGAGGAAAGCTTCCTTAAGCTTTACTGGGCGACGGCCTGCGCGATTGCCTATGGCACACGCCACATCATCGATGCGATGAACGATACCGGTTACGACATCACCCACATCCATCTGAGTGGCGGCCACACCGCAAGTCAGGTTCTGGTCAAGCTTTATGCCGATGTCACCGGCTGTACGGTGGTGATGTCTGATTGCGAGGAGCCGGTTCTTCTGGGATCTGCCATGCTGGCGGCCGGTGCGCTGGATGCCGATGGCGGTCTTGCCAAGGCGGCCCGCAAAATGGCGGGCAAGGAAACCAACCATGCGCCGGATCCTGCCGCCAAGGCCGACCATGACCGTCGCTACGCCATTTTCCATCAGATGCACGCCCATCGTCAGACCCTTGATGGCATGAGCAAAAACTGATTTTACCGTCCCCGGAATGCCATATCCACAGGCCTTTGGCCTGTTTTGCGGGACTTGACCTAACCAAAAGGCGCTTGACGTCACTTTTGGTTAAGGTCAAAACAAAAGGGCCGATGCAAAAGCATCGGCCCTTTCTTTCGCACGCGCAACGGCGGGGTCGGGGGATCATGCAGATTGAAATATATCTGCACCGTCACGGCGCGATGCTTTTTAAGGCCAGCCTTTTTCAAAAGGCTGGCCTTAAATTTTATTCAGCCGGATGTTCGTGGGCTGCCTGGACTTCACCGCGCTTGGTGCGGTTTTTCGCAAAGGTCCCGACAATCAGAACAAAGAACAGCGGCACGAAGAAGATCGCAAGCACGGTTGCTGCAATCATCCCGCCCATCACACCGGTACCAACGGCCACACGGGCCCCGGCACCAGCACCGGTCGAGATCGCCAGCGGCACGACACCAAGGGTGAAGGCCATCGACGTCATGATGATCGGACGCAGACGCTGACGAGCTGCTTCGACGGTTGCTTCAAGAAGGCTCATGCCGTCGTCATAAAGTTCGCGGGCGAACTCGACAATCAGGATGGCGTTCTTGGCGGACAAACCGATCGTGGTCAGGATGGCCACCTGGAAGTAGACGTCATCAGGCAAGCCACGCAGCATCGCTGCGATCACCGCACCAAGGACACCCAGCGGCACAACCATCATCACCGAAATCGGGATCGACCAGCTTTCATACAGAGCCGCAAGGCACAGGAAGACAACGATCATGGACAGGGCATAAAGTGCCGGTCCCTGTTCGCCTGCTTCGCGTTCCTCATAGGACAGCCCCTGCCATTCCAGACCGATATCGCCCGGCAACTGTGCGACAAGTTCTTCCATCGCGGCCATGGCATCACCGGACGCAACACCCGGTGCCGCAGCACCCTGAATGTTAAGCGACGACAGACCATTGAAGCGTTCCAGACGCGGAGAACCATAAGTCCACTCACTGGTCGAGACTGCCGAAATCGGCACCATCTCGCCCGACTGGTTGCGGACATACCAGTAATCCATGTCTTCGGGCATCATGCGGTATTTGGCATCCGCCTGCATGTAGACCCGTTTGACGCGACCGTTTTCGATGAAGTCGTTGACGTAGCTTGAACCCCAGGCCGCTGCCAGCGTCTGGTTGATATCGGCAAGGTCAACACCAAGGGCGCTGGCCTTTTCCTGATCAATGTTGATGTTGAACTGCGGCGTGTCATTCAAGCCGTTCGGACGTACACCAACAAGACGCGGGTCCTGTGATGCCATGCCCAAAAGCTGGTTACGCGCTGCAATCAATGCATCATGGCCAACGCTACCACGGTCAACAAGCTGCAGGTCAAAGCCGTTTGCCGTACCAAGTTCGACAATCGCCGGCGGCGCAAAGGCAAAGACCATGGCTTCGCGGATACCCGCGAACGCACCATAGGCACGACCAATCACCGCATCGACCGACTGATCCGGACGGGTACGTTCCGACCAGTCTTTGAGGTTCACGAACGCAATACCCGCATTCTGGCCACTACCGGCAAAGGAGAAGCCGGCAACGGTGAACAGGCCATCGATATTCTCTGCCTCGTTCTCCATGAAGTGTTTTTCAAGCTTCTTGAGAACCTCGACCGTACGTTCCTGCGACGCACCGGCTGGCAGCTGCACCATGGTGAACATGATGCCCTGGTCTTCTTCCGGAAGGAAGGAGCCCGGCAGACGGCCAAACAAAGCAACCAGTGCCGCAACAAGAATGCCGTAGACAAACAGGTAACGCCATTTGCGGTTCACGACATGACCAACACTGCCCTGATAGAAGTTGTTGGTCTTATCGAACCCACGGTTAAACCAGCCAAACGGACCTTTCTTCTTGCTCGGATCCGTGTGACCGGGCTTGAGCATGGTCGCACAAAGCGCTGGTGTCAGAACGATTGCCACAACAACCGACAGTACCATCGCCGACACGATCGTGATCGAGAACTGACGATAAATCGCCCCGGTCGAGCCGGCAAAGAACGCCATCGGCACAAACACCGCCGACAGGACAAGCGCAATACCGATAAGTGCACCGGTGATCTGGCCCATAGATTTACGGGTGGCTTCGCGCGGCGGCAGACCGTCTTCGTGCATCACACGTTCGACGTTTTCCACCACAACAATCGCGTCATCCACCAGAAGACCGATGGCCAGAACCATGGCAAACATGGTCAGCGTGTTGATCGAATAGCCGAATGCCGCAAGGATCCCGAAGGTGCCCAGCAAAACAACCGGCACCGCAATCGTCGGAATAAGCGTCGCCCGCCAGTTCTGCAGGAACAGGAACATCACCAGGAAGACGAGAACAATCGCCTCAAACAGGGTGTGCACCACTTCCTCGATCGAGACTTCAACGAACGGGGTCGTGTCATACGGATAGACGATCTCGATCCCTTGCGGAAAGAACGGCTGCAACTCGGCCAAACGTGACTTGATCGCCTCGGCGGTATCAAGTGCATTGGCACCGGTTGCAAGGTTGATACCAATACCGGTTGCCGCCTGTGCGTTATAGCGCCCGACAATGTCATAGCTTTCGCCGCCGATTTCGATGCGGGCAACGTCGCCAAGACGCACCTGCGCACCATCGGTTTCAACTTTCAACAGAATGTTGGCGAACTCATCGACCGTCTGAAGCTTGCTTTGGGCGGTAATGGTTGCGTTGATCTGCTGACCGGCAATTGCTGGCGCACCACCAATCTGACCAGCCGTGACTTCGGTGTTCTGCGCCTCGATGGCGGCATTCACATCCATCACGGTCAGGTTATAGGACAGCATCTTGTTCGGATCGAGCCAGATGCGCATGGCATGCTGGGCACCGAACACCTGCACCGAACCAACACCGTTCACACGTGCAATCGGGTCTTCAACCGACGAAACAACAAAGTCCGAAAGGTCTTCGGCATTCATCGAACCGTCGCCCGACACAAAGCCGACAACCATCAGGAACGAACCGCTGGACTTGCTGACATTCACCCCCTGTTCCTGCACTTCGGCCGGAAGGGATGACATGGCAGCCTGCAGTTTGTTCTGCACCTGAACCTGGGCAATGTCCGGATCGGCTTCGGGTTCGAACGTCAGCGTAATCGACGCCTGACCATTCCCAGACGAAGTCGAGGACATGTAGCGCAGATAATCAAGACCGTTCATCTGCTGTTCGATCACCTGGGTGACCGTGTTTTCAACAGTTTGGGCCGAAGCACCAGGATAGGTTGCGGAAATTTCGACAGAAGGCGGCGCGATCGATGGATACTGTTCCACCGGCAACTGCCAAAGCGAAAGTCCCCCCGCCAGCATGATCACCAGGGCGACAACCCAGGCGAAGACGGGGCGATCAATAAAGAATTTTGCCATTGAATAAGTCCTTATTCGGCGGCTTTGGCGGTTTCAACAGGCTGCGGCGCGACCGGGGCGCCCGGGCCGATGCGCTGAACGCCATCGACAATCACCTGAACACCGTCTTCGAGACCATCCGTAACCAGCCAGTCCTGCCCCTGCGACTTTTCAATCGTCAGATCGCGCGACGCAACCTTGCCGTCTTCAACGACATAGGCATAGGCCGAACCATCCGGGCGACGCATGACCGCTTTCTGCGGCACGAGGAAGGCGTCCTCAAGATGACCCTGACGGACCTGACCACGCACAAACATGCCCGGCAGAAGCGTACCTTCCGGGTTCGGGAAGACAGCACGCAAACGGACCGTACCGGTGGTTTCATTCACCGTCACATCCGAGAACTGCAGCGTTCCGACATGCGGGTATTCCTCACCGGTCGCATCAATGATCAGGTTGACTTCAATCTGACCTTCGGCAACGCCCTTGATCCGGCCGTTCTGAACCGCCTGCTTGATTTTCAGCAAGCGGCCACCGGCCTGGGTGACGTCAACATAGATCGGATCAAGCTGGGTAATGGTGGTCAGCTTTGCCGACTGGTTGGTCGTAACCAGCGCACCTTCGGAATAATCCGAAGAGCCGATCTGACCGGAAATCGGTGCCGTAACCGTGGTATAGGCCAGATCGATGCGGGCCTGTTCCAGTTCCGCACGGGCAGCGGCAACAGATGCCTTTGCCTGCGCTTCGGCCGCAACCGCATCATCATAGGTCTGCTGGCTAACGGCCTGCGACTTGATCAGCGGGTCATAGCGCGAACGGGTCTTGGTCGTCTGATCAAGGGTCGCACGCTGACGGGCAAGTTCGGCCTGTGCGGCATCAACACGTGCGAGGTAAACTTCCTGATCAATCATATAAAGCTGCTGACCGGCTTCAACAAACGCACCCTCGGTGAAGTTGCGTTCCTTGATAATGCCATCGACCTGCGGACGGATGTCTGCCTGACGGAAGGCCACAGTACGGCCCGGCATTTCTTCAACCAGGCCAACGGTCTGCGCTTCAAGCGTTACGGTGCCGACCGGCGTTGCCTGGGGCTGCTGCTGGCCATTGGCCTGCTGCCCGCCGCCGTTATTTTCCTCGCTGCAAGCAGCAACAAGAACGACAAGCGCTGCCATACCAGCGAATTTCAAACAAGATCGCATGGACAAAATGCTTATTCCTTCTAAGTCCGTGCAAAGCAGTGTGGTGGGCGCTTTGCCATTGCTTTTATAAATACTGTACGGTACAGTACACTTTGTGCGCTGCACGATCAAGACCCAAAAACAGCAGAGCCAAGAAAGATGAATGAGACGCCCGAAAAGCTTGAAAAACAACATTCTCGCGGATCCGCACGCCGTCGGGCGATGATGGATGCTGCATGGGCGTTACTGCTTGAACGTGGCTTTGCCGGCGTGACACTTAATGATGTTATTTCGCAATCGGGCGGGTCACGTACAACCCTTTACGAAGCATTCGGCGGAAAGGACGGCCTGCTTGCAGCGGTTATGACCGAGCAATGCAAGGAATTCTCCGCAGAGTTACATATCTCACTGGAAACCGATCTCCCTCCCCGCGATGCCCTGACGGACTTCGGCACGAAACTGGCACACAAGATAGTAACCGAGGAAGTCGCCCGCTTCACCCAGATTCTGTATTCCGAAGGCCAGCATTTCCCGCCTCTGATCGAGAAATTCTTTGAAGTCGGCCCCGACAGCACGCGCAAGCACCTTGCCGATTACCTGTCGCGCCAGCAAAAGCTTGGCAACATGACCATCGATGACCCGGATCATTCGGCCGAAATATTTGAATCGATGGTCATCGGTGACTGGCTGTCGCGGATCATGAAGCACAATCCCCGTCCGCCGATGACCGATCAGCAGATCGAAGAACGCGTTTCGCGCGCCGTTCACACCTTCCTGTGTGGCGTCGCAACACCGCAAACGCGCGACAAGCTCGCCTGCGACGACAATTAACCTCCCCCTTGCCGCTTAACCTGATAACGAGCTTTTACCCGCCCCCTCCTGACAGCATCCTGTCAGTTACCATCACCTACCATCACTGCGTGCATGGGTTTTCCCGCGGGTGATCTGCATCACATCTTGTTTACCTTGCCCTAACATTACCAAATTTGGGATAAACTCTGGGCTGCGTTACCCACAGAGGGAGCTTTGACCTCCTTCCCGGCAAGCAAAAGGATCCCGTCATGCAGTTGCGAAAGGCACTTACCGGCTTTGGCGTTCTTGCAATTTCGATTGCAGGGCTGAGCGCACGCGCCGATGCCATTTCCATCGAAGACGCCCGCACCTCCGTTGATGCGATCCTGATGCAATCGGGCATTTCCGCGACCGAGGTCGATGCCCGCACGGTCGAAGGCAACGCAGTCGAGCTGGTCTATGACGGCATTTCGCTTGATCTCACCGGCTATTCCAGCCCACGCCAACTGGTGATGGATGATGTTCTGGTGTCGGTCCGCGATACCGATACCGCCGATCATGTCGACCTTGATGTCAAATTGCCTGAAACGGCAAAAATGCAGGCCGAGGCCACCAGCGATCAGCGCGATCTGACGCTACGCAATGCCGGTGGCTATCTGCGCTGGGATACCGCGCGCAATGTGCCGGTGACCTTTGATGGCTTTGCCGACTTTCTGGTTGGCGATGAACCGGTATCGCGCAAGCACTGGATGATGAACGGCCTGATCATTCAATGGCTGCCGGAAATGGCACGCATTGCCTGGCAGGCCGCCGAATGGACTGGCCCGAACCGCGAAAAACGCGGCTCGATCAAATCGGCCAACTTTACGCTCTATCCCGGCGAAGACGGCAACACCCATCTTGATTACGCCCATGACGGTTTGTGGCTGCCAAGCCTTCTGCAGCCGCGCACGGTGCGTGTCAAAACCAGCAGCGCCGGCCTGCCTTGGTCCGAAGCCCAGCCGATCATTGAAAAGGGTTTTCATGATATCCTGACCGGTACCGCCCCGCGGTTTGCCCGCCGCCAGATTGGCGATGCACTTTGGAAAAAGGCCGCGCAAAACGGCGCCCCGGTCAAGGTTGATGAATTCTATGTCGAATCCCGCGGGCTTGAGGCCCTTGGTTCCGGCGAATTCATGGCCCAGGCCGCCGCACGTTATGGCTTCACCGGTGATTTTGATTTCCGTCTCCTGGGTCAGGACAAACTTGTCGATCTGCTCGGCACCCCCGACAGCCCGACCCTTCTTGGCGCGCTTGTCCCCTTCGCCGTCAACGGCCTTGCCGCCGGTCGCCCCGGCCCGCAAGGCACGACCGAATATGACGGCCAACTCCTCCCCGACGGCCGGATTGTAGTGAATGGCCTGACGGTGTTTCGCACGGCTGATGGCAGCTAGGGAATGACGCCCGCCTCTCGCTCCCCCAACCCAACAGGTCCGTGCAGCCGACTTGTGATTTATTGCCACGACATCGATACCATGGTGGCGTTTTACAGCACCCATTTCGGCTATCAGGCCTTTGACCGGGACGGTGATCGCATCATCGAGCTGCGCCGTACCGATGGCGGCCTGATCCTGATGCTGCATCCGGCGGGCAAAGGCCAGAAAGCAGGCCAGTCTTTGATCAAACTGGTCTTTGACGTCGAGGATGTCGAAAGCACCCGAAACGCCCTGATCAAAGCCGGGATCGATGTCGGACCGATCCATCAGGCCGACAACTACCAGTTCGCGAACCTCAAGGACCCGGCAAAGAACTCGGTATCGATCTCCAGCCGGGCGTTTTCCTGATCAACGTCCGGCAAACAGTCATAAAAAAACGGCCGCCTTGCGCAATCGCAGGCGGCCGCTCCCATTGGTGCATTCAAGCAATTACCAAGTGTATTTTAGCGTTCCGAGCACCGTCCGCCCATCACCATAAAACGCTGAGTATGCGTCACTTGAGGCCACATATTCACGGTCAAACAGGTTGGTTGCATTCAGAGCGAAGCTGACCTGGTCGGTGATCTGATAACTCAGCATCGCATCGGTCAGCGCATATGAACTGACTGAATAGGCATTGCCTGCATCAGAATAGGTCTGACCAACATACCGTACACCCGCTCCAAAGGTCAGATCGCCGAACC
>TARA_B100000674_G_scaffold276985_1_pt1 | contig 22370 bp, 23 predicted proteins | sample TARA_B100000674 | Tara Oceans TARA_B100000674 (sample SAMEA2622759) | marine metagenome | biome: marine biome (ENVO:00000447); feature: surface water layer (ENVO:00002042); material: "saline water (ENVO:00002010), including plankton (ENVO:xxxxxxxx)" | depth 5 m
GGGAAAATAGTATAAATAAACACTGATTGTTAATTAATAGTGGACAAAAGACTTCTTTATTTATAGTTCAAAATAGCATGTGTTCGTTAACTTTGAACCGAATGTTCTCTTTCTTTTCAAATAGAAAACCTAAACAATTTAATTACAAACCACGGTATCAAAAAAATGCTGAGGATAAGAAAAAAGAAAAGAGAATCTCTTTTAAAAAGAAAAAGTATTCCGATGCTATGTATGATAGATACGACAGAGCATCTTTTACCGATTTGAAAAAAGAAGGGAAAAGAAGAATTTTAATAAAAGTTATTGTTTTGGCAGTGCTTTTAAGTGTTTTAATTCTTTACCTTGACAAGATTGAGGAAATACTCAAAAGTTTTGATTAATGGAAAACGTAATAAATTTACTTCCTGATGCTGTTGCCAATCAAATTGCTGCCGGAGAAGTAATACAAAGACCTGCCAGTATTGTAAAAGAGTTGATGGAAAATTCCATCGATTCCGGAGCTTCAAAGATACAACTCATTATTAAAGATGCCGGAAAATCACTAATCCAGGTTATTGATAATGGCTGTGGAATGACAGACAAAGACGCTCTGATGAGTTTTGAACGCCATGCAACTTCTAAAATCAATACTGCTCAAGATTTATTTTCGCTATTTACAAAAGGTTTTCGCGGTGAAGCACTGGCCTCTATTTGTGCAGTTGCCCACGTTGAAATGAAAACAAGAAGAGCTAAAGATGACTTAGGCAATAAAATAATAAACGAGGGCAGTAAAATTAAAGTTCAAGAACCGATCTCAACACCACAAGGAACATCAATTTGTGTTAAAAACCTTTTTTACAACATTCCTGCCAGAAGAAAATTTCTTAAATCAAACTCTGTTGAAACAAGACACATAATCGATGAATTTCAAAGAGTTGCCTTAATACATCCAGAAATCACTTTTACCTTTTTTAACAACGATTCTGAAGTATACCATTTGGAAAAAGGAAACTTCAGACAAAGAATTGTATCAGTTTTTGGAAAATCCTTTGATGAAAAGTTGGTACCTATTACTGAAAACACTGACATTGTTAACATCTCCGGATTTATTGGAAAACCAGGATTCGCAAAAAAAACCCGAGGAGAACAATTCTTTTTTGTAAACAATCGTTTCATAAAAAACAGTTATTTAAATCATGCTATCAGCCAGGCAATGGAAGACTTACTTCCTCCAAAAGCTTATCCAACCTATTTTATACAATTGGAAATTGACCCGGCTGAAGTCGATATTAACATTCACCCTACTAAAACCGAGATAAAATTTAGTGATGAAAAATCCATTTATGCAATTTTAAGAGCTGCAACAAAACAAAGTCTTAATAAATTCAAGGTTGCTCCTACGCTGGACTTTGATCAAGAAACCTCTTTTCAAACGTATAACTCCTCTAATAACGGACCTGTTTCCGAACCTAAAATTAGAGTCAACCCAGATTTCAATCCTTTTGATCAAGTTCAAGATTCAGATGTAAAAAACTGGAGTTCAGGATCATCATTTAAACAAAGGGGTTCAAAAGGCACTTTTGATTGGAAAAACTTATATGAAAATGATACAGATTTAAAAAATGAAAATTTTGATGACCTTTTTGTTGACATTAAGTTTGAAGAAGAACACCAACAAAAAAGAATAATCCATGAAGAACCACAAGAAAATTTTGTTTTCACCAAACAAGTTTACTTGCAGTTTATTCAAACTTTCCACAATGGTAGTCTTATTTTTGTTGACCAGAGAAGAGCTCATGAAAGAGTACTTTATGAGCATTTTAAAACGGCATTAGCTATGCAAAAAAATGCATCTCAACAGTTGCTATTTCCTGAATCTATTTCTCTACAAGCTGCAGATGCAGAGTTACTCAAAAGCATACTTCCTGAGCTTCAGCAAATGGGAATTGACATCAACGAATTTGGCACAACTGATTTTGTGGTTAACGGTTTGCCTGCTGACTTGCATGCATTGAATGCCAGACAGCTCATTGAACAATTGATTGAACAATTCAAAATCAATTCTGATCAAATCAAACTGGACAAAAGGGAGGCATTGGCGAAAAGTTTGAGCCAAAACATAGCTATTAAACGTGGTATTAAAATGGAAAAAGAAGAAATGAAGGAATTATTAATCCAACTCTTTCAATGTGAATCGCCTTTTATAAGCCCATCGGGCAAATCAACATTTTTTAACTTTACCGCCCAAGAAATTAATGATAAATTAGGGTAATGATTGACATCAACAATATAGCTCCGATAACAAAAAAACTTATTATTCTGAATCTGGTTGTTTTTGGTTTGCAAAACTTTGTTCCTGGTTTTGATGAAAATTTTGTTTTATATCCCCATCAAGCGCCTCAGTTCGAACCTTATCAACTAATGACTCATATGTTTATGCATGCCGATTTTACACATTTGTTTTCAAATCTTTTTGGAATATTTATGTTCGGAAGTTCAGTTGAAAACAGACTAGGTGATAAAAAATTTTTAATATTCTACTTAGTAACAGGACTTGGAGCTGCAATACTGCATTTACTTTTTCTTAACTGGGAAATAGGAGATATTTTCAATGCCTGGAGAGATGGTTTTGAAAATGGAATTGTTAATGATTCTCAATATGAGGATTTATTTGCCAATATAAATATGCGAGGTGCTTCAGGTGCTTTGTTTGGAATCCTTGCTGCATTCGCCACTTTATTCCCAAATCAAAAAATATTTCTTTTAATTTTTCCTGTCCCGATAAAAGCAAAAATATTGATACTTCTTTTTGCAATCTTTGAACTGTACGGAGGTTTAAACAGAATTCCCGGTGATAACATCGCTCATTTCGCTCATCTTGGTGGTGCTTTGGCTGGTTGGTTGATAATTATCGAATGGAAAAGGCGTCGCTTAATATAAAATGAAAGAGATCTGGAACGACATAAAAGAACGATTTAGAAAAGGTGACATACTCACAAGGCTTATCTATGTAAATAGTGGAGTGTTTATTCTTTCCGTTTTGTTTAGTATTATTTGGGGATTAATAACTGGAAAAAATTATGATTCAGCATCCAGCCTTTTCACATGGTGGTTTGCCCTGCCTGTAAATAACCTGGAAGGTTTTGTTTTTAAACCCTACACATTGATTACCAACATGTTTTTACATATCGATTTTTTGCATGTGTTTTTCAATATGCTGATTTTATATTTTCTTGGTAAGATATTCCTAAATTATTTTAATCAGAAACAACTTTTTGGACTCTATGTATTGGGAGGGTTGATTGGTGGATTAGCATTACTTATCATAACTAATATATCCCCGTATTTCAAAGTATCTACAGTTGCTTATGGTGCATCTGCTGCAGTAATGGCTATTGTCATTGGGGTAGTAAGTTACACCCCTAAAACTACGGTGAACCTCTTTGGCGTTTTTCCTGTGAAAATTCTTTGGATTGGTGTATTTTTTGTCTTATCCGACATAATTTATTTCTATGATTCAAATACCGGTGGTCACATGGCGCATCTTGTCGGAGCTGGCACGGGTTATTGGTTTGCCTCTGCCTGCAAACAAGGGAGAGATATCACCATTAAAATAAATAGATACATTGATAAAACAATAGGACTTTTTGCGAAAAAGGGCAAAATGAGGGTGGTTTATAACCAAAATAAAGTAAGAAAAATGTCTGATGCAGAATACAATGTAAACCAAAGAGTTAGTCAGGCAGAAATTGATGCTATTTTAGATAAAATATCAGCAAGTGGATATAGTTCCCTAACAAAAAAAGAAAAAGATATCCTCTTCCAATATTCTAATAAAAAGAAGTAATGCATGAGTTTTGCGAAATCGGTTAAATTTGCACCCCTTTATCTTTTCTCTCTATTGCCTTTTTGGATATTATTTGTAATATCCCGTTTCGCATATTTCTTTTTGTTCATCATTTTTGGTTACCGTAAAAAGGTCGTTTATCAGAATTTAAGGAATAGCTTTCCGAATAAATCTGGTGAAGAAATCCATTCAGATGCGAAAAGCTTTTATAAGCATTTTTGTGAGGTTTTTCTGGAATCGGTAAAATTGCTAACCATTCCAGGTAAACAAATAAAAAAGCGTTATGCATTTAGAAATATTGAATTACTCGATAAATTTTATGATAACCAAAAGAGTATTATTCTTTATGCCGCTCATCTCGGAAATTGGGAATGGATGACAAGTTTGCAGCTTCAAACACAATATCAAATGTATTCTTTCTACCAAAAACAATCCAATCGATATTTTAACGAATTTATGATTCACGTAAGAGAACGATTTGGGAATCTTTGTATTGAATCTCAATCTGGTTTTAAAGTCCTCCTTCAAAATACGAAACAAAAAAACCTTACCATAACCTATGTTATAGGTGATCAATCTCCTATGTCAAAAAGCTCAATGCACTGGACTGATTTTTTAAATCAAGATACCGCTTTTTTAGTTGGAGCTGATAGAATGGCAAAAAAATGCAATCAACAACTTATATACCCTCACGTAACACAGAAAAAAACAGGATACTACGAAATTGAATTTAAGGTTATTGATATGGATTCCAAGATTGAGCCAATAGAAATTTATGCCAATCTTTTAGAAAAAAACATTAAAGAACATCCTGAGCTTTGGCTATGGTCTCATAGAAGATGGAAAAGAAAAAGAAATACGCAAATCAATTTAAATTAACTTCAGTTCCTTCCTGTATTCGTGCTGTTTCAAAATAAAAATCACATAACCTAAAATTTATGTTGATGAGTTACCTCAAATAAGATAATTTCTTATTTAACCATAGCCATCATATATCCTAAATGCAGTGCCTCATGAATAGTATTGAATTGGATTGCATCCTCAAAACTGTTCAATTGCAAACCATAACTTGTAGAATAGGCATTAAAATTTGAGAATAACCCTGATTGATAATCTTTTTCCAACTGTTCTAATGTGGTAAATAATAGTTCTTTGGTTTTTGAAACTTCAAATTCAGGTATAACGTCCGAAGTTGGTACAGTGCCTTTTTTGTATGCATCAATAAAATCATTTTCTAAGAGCATCTCATTGTTGCTTAACTTATAACAGAGAATTTGTTGAGTAACGACGCAGTGAGCTAAATTCCAGTATAAATGGTTTTTAAAACCTTTAGGTATGGTGAAAGCGACATCTTCATGCTTTTCATAAAGTGCTAAAATATTCTTTCTGGTTTGAAGCAAACGATAAAATGTACTTTTCATAAAGATGGTTTAAAATTAGTTTATTTTTAGTTTTTTGCTTTTGGTTTTCCAACTGAATAATATGATTCCGATTAAAACAATGATAATTCCAGCCGTGGAAAGCAGCGTAATGGTTTCGCTGAAAAAAAACCAACCGATAAAAAACGCATGAATTACACCCAGATATTTTAATACAATAGCATTAGCTGCTGTATCACCCTGAAGTGCTTTAGTCAAGGCTATTTGTGCAATTTGAGTAAAACTACCTAAAGCCAGTATTAAAAGCCAATCTACGGCACTTGGCCAGACCCATTCCTGAAAAAGAAAAATCAATAAAAATGAAACAGGTGCCCCAATTAACGGAAAATAAAAAACAACAACCAAGGGGTGATCGGTTTTTCTGCAGACCCGAACACAGTTGTATGCTAATCCTGCAATAGATGAAGCCCCCAAACCTAAAAGCAACATTTCAAGAGTTAAACTTATTTCACCCTTTTTTAAAATAAAAACACCAAATACACATACTAAAAGGTAGAACCATTGTATGGTTTTAATTTTCTCTTTCAACCAATAAACTGCTATTAATGCAGTGAAAATTGGCGAAAGATAAATAAGCATAACAGCTGTCCCTAAAGGGATATTTTTAATCAGAGCAAAACCCATAATGAGTGCAACAACTCCAGCTAAACCTCTTGTGATTAATATTGGCTTATTGTTGCCCCAGATGGAAATGCGCAATGTTTTTAACTGAACAAATGATATTGATAGAGATACAATACACCTAAAAAAAACCAATTGATACTCGCCATAACCATCCAAATATTTCACAATTCCATTTACAACAGCAAAAGCAATTGTAGAAACAATCATTAATAGAATAGTTTTTCCTTTCATATATTCAAACCTTCACTACAAATTTCTCGTAATTAATTCCAAAATCCCCATCATTATGAAAAAAGTTTACATCGTATCGGCAGTACGTACCCCAATCGGTTCATTTGGAGGAGCTTTATCCACTATTTCCGCAACAAGTCTTGGGGCTACAGCAATTCAAGGAGCTATTGAAAGAATCGGTTTAAACCCCAATGAAGTTGATGAAGTTTTAATGGGTAACGTACTTCAGGCAAACTGTGGTCAGGCACCTGCGAGGCAGGCAGCGATTGAAGCAGGAATTCCGAATTCCGTGCCCGCAACTACAGTTAATAAAGTATGCTCAAGCGGTATGAAAACAATTATGATGGCGGCACAATCTATTCTTCTTGGAGATAATGAAATTGTTGTAGCCGGAGGAATGGAAAATATGTCAATGGTTCCCTTTTATTCGCCAGATATAAGATGGGGAGCTAAACTCGGGGACAGTAAATTAATCGATGGACTCGTAAAAGATGGTTTAACTGATGTGTACAATAATTACCACATGGGAAATGCTGCAGAGCTTTGCGCTAAAGAACACAATATCAGCAGGGAGGAACAGGATCAATTTGCAATTAATTCCTATTCTAAAAGTACATTAGCCTGGGATGCCGGTAATTTTGACAATGAAATTATACCAGTAAAAGTTACTCAGAGAAGAGGCGAACCAATCATAGTAAATAAGGATGAAGAATTCTCGAACGTTAAAATGGATAAAATTCCAAAACTTAGAGCCGTTTTTCAAAAAGAGGGAACGGTTACTGCAGCAAATGCCTCTACCTTAAATGATGGTGCGGCAGCATTGATTTTAATGAGTGAGGATAAAGCCAATATGTTAGGTATAAAACCTATTGGTGAAATCATAAGTTATGCTGATGCAGCTCACAAACCTGAACACTTCACCACCGCCCCATCGAAAGCTGTATCTAAAGCAATAAAAAAAGCTGGTTTACACATTGATGATGTGGAATATTTTGAACTTAATGAAGCATTTAGTGTTGTTGGTTTAGTGAACTGCAAAATTTTAGAAATAAACACCAAAAAGGTTAATGTGAATGGAGGAGCTGTATCTCTTGGACATCCTTTGGGCTGTTCTGGTGCAAGAATAACAGTAACATTACTAAATGTTTTAAAGCAAAACAACGCGAAAATTGGCGTTGCGGGCATTTGCAATGGAGGTGGTGGCGCCTCATCTCTCGTTATAAAATCTCTTTAGTATTTTTAAATTATTAGATTCTGGTATGCAATTGTAACGATTGTCTTAATAAGTTTCCCCAAAAAATGATATCTATATATTTACAATGAATAGCTTCCGGCATATTATATTAAAAGTCCGGTTGAAAGGCAAAAAATCAGGTTTTAAATAAATCAAAATTGACTAAAGATAGAAATATAACAGCTTTTGTAAATACAGAAAAATGTTTTGGAAATTATAATAATGAAGTCAAAAATTTTAAAATCACCAGTTTTGGTTGCGACTCTTTATGTTGCTGCTAAAGCCTTATCAGAGATTCTATAAATTTAATTATTGATGATTTTGAGACATACACTATTAACAGAAATAGAATAAGGATAACAGCTGACTCCTGTACAAAAATGGAATTTAATCATGTTGAATAAAACAACACAAAAAATAAAAATAAATTTTAGGTCATAAATATTTGTAAATAAGGATATTTTTATATTTTTGCTCACTTGATTAACTGAAAAGTAAAAACTGGATATTATGAAAAAGGTATTTTTATCATTAGCCGTAGCTGCATTTTTAGCATCATGCGGTGGTGCTGAACCTACAAATGTAGAAGAAAGCACGAATGTAGAAGCAGAAGCTGCACCTGCTGAAGAAGCTGCACCTGCTGAAGAAGCTGCGCCTGCTGAAGAAGCTGCGCCTGCTGAAGAAGCTGCACCTGCTGAAGGTGAAGAAGCTGCGCCTGCTGAAGGTGAAGAAGCTGCACCTGCTGAAGGTGAAGAAGCTGCGCCTGCTGAAGAAGCTGCTCCTGCTGAAGAAGCTGCTCCTGCTGAGTAAGAAAACGTTCACGTTGAATAAGTCTCGCTAATAGTGAGACTTTTTTTTGTCTTTTTTTGTTATTCTTATAAGAAAAACTCATTTCGATTTGATATCGCAGCCATGTTTCCAACAGTTTTGAGTAACACATGTTGTTTCCATTTCACATCTTTCTCCAGACGTATTCACTGCGACGCATCGCGAACTTTTAACGTAACTTGATTTTAACTTATAGGATACAGATTTATCTTTCCATAGATCAGGATTAATTTCCTCTTCAATAAAAACTTCCAAATATTCCGGCAAATCAGCAAAAAAATCATATCCTGTTTTTGCCTCAACACTATCAATTGGCATTGCACATTTTTGTATGCTATTTGAGTTGTTATTATTTGGTAAAATAAAGCCAATGGCACCTAAATCCAATCCATTTTTAACAAGAATAGCTATAAAAAATTTATCTGGAACACATATTTTTCCACTTCCAACCTTTTCTGATTCCTTTTTTTCATATATCGGGCCCTTCACCACAAAAATGCTGTCAAAAGTTACTGCCCAGCCAGAAATCATATTGTCCATAATTCTCCAATAACCCTTTGAAAAATTAATATCCATGGGAACAACATTAAGCATATTGTGAGCTTGATTCATTTCGTCACTTGAATTCCTGGAGGCACTGTTTGGTTTGAATTGTCCCTTTATATAGGCATACCCTTCATACATATCTTCAGTAGGGCAAACCTTAATAGATGAATCCTTAAAAAATGTTTTGACAGATTCTTCACTACCTCTTACATCATCTGAAGTTAATGTATAACTCAACCAATTGCATACTTTTTTCCCTTGATTGTAACTAAAATTATAACCACTTCTTGTTTCATATGCCTGATTTTTTGGAATCAAATAATTCTGAGCATGGGCATGAAAAGAAAAAGCAAGAAAAAGCACTAAATAGTTCAAAATAATATTGTGAATTTTAATATGTAGCATTGTATACTTTTCTAATGAAAAATAGGTTCCCTTAACAAAATAAAAAAAGGCGAGGTTTCACTCTCGCCAATTGAACTAAATTTAACACCTAACTTAATTAGTGTTGGAACGCATTTATCAAATTTAGGTTTCATTATTTTCTAATTTATTCAAAAACTCTTTGAAAGTAATCTCCTCTTGATTGCCCGTGTTCATATTTTTGACAGTAATTCGTCCTGACTCTATTTCATTTGTCCCAATCAAGACAACATATCCCGCTCCTTTCGAATTAGCATAAGTCATTTGTTTTTTCATTTTAGCGGCGGCTGGATAAATTTCCGAAGAAATATTCTTTCCCCGTAATTCTTTCAGCATTGGTATAATGTGCTTTGCTTCTTTGTCTCCAAAATTAACAAAGAATACCTTTAAATCCTGCATCACGTCTTCTGGAAACAAATTACGCTCCAATAAAATATCATAAATTCTGTCCGCACCAAAAGAGATACCGGCGGCACCAATACCCTTAAGGCCAAATTGATCAGTTAATCCATCATATCTTCCACCTCCGCATATGCTTCCCTTAAATCCTTCACAGACAACTTCAAAAATTATACCAGTATAATAATTAAGCCCTCTTGCAAGAGTAACATCAAGCTCTAAAAAAGAACCTGAATCTATTTCATCTATAAAATTGATAACAAACTCTAATTCCTCAATGCCTTTTAAACCTATCTCCGACTCTGATAAAAACGCCCTTAAAATTGACAACTTTTCATTTGAGGTACCGCTTAATTGAATTATCGATTGTAACTTATCTATTGCATCTTTAGAAACTCCCTTACTGGCTAACTCTTCATTTACTTTTTCTAATCCAATTTTTTCCAGTTTATCAATAGCAACAGTAATGTCAATTATTTTTTCCTGCTCACCTATCGTCTCGGCTATTCCAAATAAGATTTTTCTATTGTTAACTTTTATTGTGTAATCCGAGATTTTAAGATTAGATAATACCTCATTATAAATTTGAATAAATTCAACTTCACACAGTAATGAATCTGAGCCAACTACATCTGCATCACACTGATAAAACTCTCTATACCTGCCCTTTCCCGGTCGATCAGCTCTCCAAACCGGCTGAATTTGATACCGTTTGAAGGGGAAAGTAATTTCATTTTGATTTTGAACTACAAATCGTGCGAAAGGAACAGTTTGATCATATTTTAAGGCAAGTTCAGCAAAATCAGTTTCTTTTTCAGAATGACTTGAAACTGCTTTTTTAAATTTATCTCCTCTGTTTAATATTTTAAACATGAGTTGGTCTCCCTCTTCACCATACTTGCCAGTTAAAGTACTCAGATTCTCAACTGCAGGGGTTTCTATTTGCAAAAAGCCATAGTTTTTGAATGTCTTTTTTACAGTATCGAAAATATAATTTCTTCCCGCCATTTGCTTAGGAAGAAAATCTCTTGTCCCTTTTGGGATACCAGGCTTACCCATTTATTTAACTAATTTCTTAAACTTTATGCGTTTCGGTCCTTCATCGCCTAAACGTTTCTTTCTATTTTCCTCATACTCTGTATATGAACCTTCAAAAAAGTACACTTGAGAGTCACCTTCAAATGCAAGGATATGCGTACAAACACGATCTAAAAACCACCTATCATGAGAAATAATAACCGAACAACCCGCAAAATTTTCCAAAGCCTCCTCCAAAGCTCTCAATGTATTAACATCAATATCGTTTGTAGGCTCATCCAGAAGCAAAACATTACCCCCTTCTTTCAAAGCCAAAGCTAAATGAAGTCGATTTCTTTCTCCCCCCGATAAGACACCACATTTTTTATTCTGATCTGAGCCACTAAAGTTAAATTTAGAAACATATGCTCGAGCATTAATTATCTTACCACCCAAATCAATATTATCCAAACCTCCAGAAACAACATCAAAAACTGTTTTATCAGGATCAATAGCTTCATGCTTTTGGTCAACGTATGATATTTTCACAGTATCACCCACCTTAAAACTGCCCGTATCAGGAGCTTCTTCTCCCATGATCATTTTAAACATTGTTGTTTTACCGGCTCCATTTGGCCCTACAATACCAACAATTCCAGCAGGAGGTAATTTAAAGTTCAAGCCTTCGTAAAGCAAACGGTCATCAAAACCTTTTGAAACTTCTGTAGCTTCAATAACTTCATTCCCCAGGCGAGGCCCGGCTGGAACAAAAATCTCCAATTTATCTAATTTTTCTTTACCATCCTCACTAAGCATTTTATCGTAATTGGCTAAACGAGCCTTGGATTTTGTACCTCGACCTTTAACCCCCTGTCTAACCCACTCCAGCTCTCGTGCTAATGCTTTTTGACGCTTGCTCTCCTGCTTCTCCTCTTGTTTTAATCGATTTCCTTTTTGTTCCAACCATGATGAATAATTTCCCTTCCAAGGTATTCCCGCTCCTCTATCCAATTCTAAAATCCATCCAGCAACATTATCTAAAAAGTATCTATCGTGAGTAACAGCGATTACTGTACCTTGATATTTGGATAAAAATATCTCTAACCACTGCACTGACTCCGCATCTAAATGGTTAGTTGGCTCGTCGAGTAACAAGACGTCTGGTTGCTTTAGGAGGAGCCTGCATAAAGCAACTCGTCTGCGCTCACCTCCAGATAAGTTTTTAACAGGAGTGTCTCCTTCAGGACAGCGCAATGCATCCATAGCTCGTTCTAACTTATTATCCAATTCCCATGCATCAAGCGCATCTATTTTTTCTTGAACTTTTGCCTGACGATCCATCAGTTTTTCCATCTTATCCGGGCTTTCCAAAATTTCCGGATCCATAAAGAGGTTATTTATCTCTTCATATTCTGCCAGGACATCCACAGTCTCCTGAACGCCCTCTTGAATAATTTCTTTTACTGTTTTAGCGTCATCAAGCTCCGGCTCCTGTTCAAGGTACTCAACGGAATACCCCGGGGAAAAAACAACATCTCCTTGATATGACTTATCAATTCCAGCTATAATTTTAAGTAATGTTGACTTACCAGCACCGTTTAATCCTAAAATTCCAATTTTAGCCCCATAAAAAAAGGACAAATAAATGTCTTTCAAAATTTGTTTACCGGAAGGTAGAATCTTTGAAACTCCAGACATTGAAAATATTACTTTTTTATCTTCTGACATATGTATAGTGTTTTATTACCTTCCGCAAATTTAATGTTTTGATTGATTAAAACAATTTTAAAAGGTGGCGGAGAGTCCAACAATAAGATTATTTAACTAAATACTAAAAATTATTAGTACGAAAACAAAAAAAGTCGGCTTTAACCGACTTTTTACCAAAATATTTTTGAGGTTTAATTTAAAGAACTGGTCAAATCTGAACCAGCTTTAAATTTAGCTACTTTTTTAGCTGCAATAGTTATTTCAGCTCCAGTTTGTGGATTGCGTCCTTTTCTTTCAGGTCTCTGAGAAGTTGAAAAAGACCCAAAACCAACAAGTGATAATTTACCTCCTGATTTTAGAACATTAGTTGTGGTTGATACAAAAGCATCCAATGCTCTTTTTGCATCTGCTTTTGACAATCCTGACTCTTGTGCAATTCCGTCAATTAATTCTGCTTTATTCATTTTTGTTTAGTATTAAAAATTTAACAATCAGATATCTGGACCTAAATATATGGTAATAAATATGACTGAAAAAACAAATTTTAATAATTTTCAAAATCTTATTCTACGGCTTTTTTAAGTTTATTAATATCTTTCTTCATCCCCTCCTCAACATCTTCATCTAAACCTAAACTGAAAATTCTGACAAGTGGATTGGAGCCAATTCTCCATATTTTTTCATATTCCAGAATTGAGGCATTTTCTATGGGTGTTATTTTATATTTAAAAACAGCCTGATCTTCTCCCTCCTTGATGTACGTTAATTCCAAACCCAGAATATTATCAAATGTCCTGTATTTAAAGGTGTGTATATTTAAATCAAACCCTTCATATTGAACGCCTGCATTATTTTTTAAAAACTCAATTTGAAAATCATCTGTTCCGGATAACAAATTTTTAAAATTAGTTGGTGACTTTATGAAATTATAAACGGAATCACAATTTGAATTTACAACATACGTTTTCGTTACTCTAATCTGATTCCCCACAAATAAAGACACAACAAATAACAAAACAGTAGCCGAAAGAACAGCTATAATTACACCTTTTATATGCTGTTTAATTTCCATCTTATAATCCTGGTATATTCGGTAGCATCCCCTTCATTGCAGACGCCCCTTCTGATTGAGCCACATTTTCGGCATTCTCCAATCCTTTATTTAAAGCAAGAATTAATAAATCCTCAATTTGGTCTTTATCTCTGTCGTCCAATATCATTTGAGGGATATCGATACTGGTAACTACTTTATTTCCATTTAGTGACACTTTTACTCCCTGAGCCTCTCCAGTTACACTTATTTGATCAAGCTTGCTCTTTAAATCTTCCATCTTTTGCTGTGCCTCCTTGAGCTTTCCCATCATATTTCCAAACATACTTCTTATATCTTAAAATAAAGTTTTTTGCTCAATCCTTTGAATACTATCATGAACTGTTAAACTTATATTGTACCCCGTAAATTTACGAAGATTTATTACTTCTCCTGTATCAAAAATTAAATACTGCCCTCTAATCCCTTCAAGTTTACCTCCAATGTTTGGTGTTTTATCAAAGTTCAGACTTTTAACCTTTATTGGGTACTTTTCTATTGGGTACAATAATTCATAAACATCATCATCATCACACGCAAAATCCTGAAGATATTCAGGTAAGTAATTCAAAAGTTCATCTTTGACCTCTAATAAATCAACTTCATTATTGCGCTCATCTTTTAACATTTTTTGCCAATGGGTTCTGTCAGATTCAACAAGTACGTATTTATTTAATTCAACCTCAACTAATCCTGAAGTATATCTATCTGGAACTTCAGCAAATTTTATAGTTTTCCAGGCGCCCTGATCAATCCACCGAGTAAATTCATTCCCTTTTCTTGTAATTCCCACCTTTACTCCAGATGTTAAAGCCAGGTAAACCGTATGAGGCTTCACGTGGTGTTCTTTTTCCCATAAAGGGTCTCTTCCTTTTCCTTCATGACCCAAACATAATTCTGGCCTAATTATGCATTCCGAATTTTCAGGAGCATTAACAAAGCAGGGATAGCAAAATCCGTTTCCAAAAGACTTTTTAGTTAACCGATTACAAACCCAGCAATTAATTTGTCCCAAATAATCAAGAGTAATGTATTTACCAATAAAATCATTTAGTAAAATTTCACCAGTTTTAGTGGACAGCCAATACTTTACAGGTGTCCCATTTTCAACTCTCATTTTTCTTAAATGTGCAATAAAATTCATTAAAGAGAAATTAACCCCTCAATATGTGAGAGTGATTTGTATCGTTCAATTATCTCATCTGCGCTAACAACCATAACAAGAGCTGTAAAACTCACATAAGTTCCTTTGCTGGAAGGCTTTGTTTTTATCTGAGCGTCCTTAAAATACGGTGTTAATTCAGTTAGTTTTTCCTGAGTAGTAATAAACTTGAACATATAGTTACAAGGAAATTCTTGCTTAGATAGCTTATCCTTTAATCCTTTATACTTGTCCACGATTGCTTTTTTAATGCAAAACTAGTTAAAATAGATTGCTTAAAATTCGATTTCCAAATACTTTATTTAAGTGACTCCATCATATTCCAAAACTCCTGAAGAGAATACTTTTTAAAAGGTTTGATTATAGAATAGTCCAAAGGCGATTTTTCCTGAAATACAGATCGAATCTCTTTTACAAAATCCTCCTTAACTGAAAAACTAATCAGGTCTTCCTTTAAAAAAGCCACTATAAAATTTAAATTATTTTTAAACTCTATAAACCCATCAAAATCACCATTAAACCAATATATTTCATTTATTTCAGGATAATAAACAAAACACTTAGTTGGTAGCCTGGAACCTGAAGCCTGAGCTATACTCAGACTAACCTTTCCCAATACTGAATTTAAAAAATTCTTACCTCCGGTTACTGACCCTTCTCTGAAAGATATATATTTTACTTTTGAGCTTAATTTTAAGGATACCGGACTTACTGAAACGGTATCCAGTTGAGTATGATTACTCGAAATGAAATAATTTTTATAATTCAACCACCCATCTTTATTGAGAGTTTTTTCATAAGTACACATATAGGATTTAAGTCTTGACCAATTTTGATTTTCCCTTTTCTTTTTGCGTAATTTATTCTTAACCTTTTCTCTCTCAATTTCCTTGTTAAATCTTAAAGACCGTAACATCAATCTTCTTTCATACATTTTAAATTTCTTATCATACTGTAATTTAGCATTTTTCAAACTGGACTGAGGGTTTACATATCGGGGATAAGCTGGAATTTTTTCTAAAAAATCTCCTTTTATAACCACAAAAAAAGTTTCGTTTGATTTATCATACTCCAGATAAACATCTTTCCATGATTTGTTATTAATGTATTGCTTCAAAAAATCCCTCCTGGATTTTTCTCCTACGTAAATCCAAAGCATACTATTAAATGCTTTTAATTCAGGATATAAATTACCATCTGGACAAATACTAAATGCTATTTCTCCTTTTTTTGTTTTGTGCTTTGGATAATTGACATCTCTTCTGTTAAAAAGTTTATTATGAGACATTAAACGAACACCTTCATATCTCCCATCTGCGAGAACTTTTTCATTATAACTATATAGTGAATTTGACAAGCGTTCAAAAAAACCTAATGAATCGTAATTGAAATACTCATTTCTTTTCGAAAACAAAGCATAATATTGTTTAATTGCTTTATCGCAATTTTCATTTCCGGATAATTTCGATTTATCAAACGATTCACCTTTATCCCAAATTAATGATGTACCATCATCCAGTAAAGGAAATTCACTTTCGTTTCGCTCAATTGTTGCTTTCGGGAAAATAGATCGTATTTTCTCAAACTCATTTTCTTTAACAGGGTCAAATGAAAGGTACCTTATATTTAATTCTTTCAACTTGGATAATTCTTCATTTACATCCAAAAATATATTATCCTCGGACATAAATTCATTTAAACTATCCAACAAAGAAATTTCATCGGGAAGTTCCGAAATATAATTTTTTCGTATATCCAGAACCTTAAGCTTTTTCAAATATTTTATATTCTCAGGGATATCAGACAAGCTATTTAATGGAATAGAAAGCTCTTCAATATTACTTTCTTTTAAGTTATCAATTAAATGTTCGTAATTTAAAGACTCATTACCGGAAATATGAAGTTTCTTTAACCCTTTTAAATTTTTTAATGCTCCGGGGACTTCCTTTAATTTATTATCAACCAATGATATCTTCTGAAGGTTATCATGCTTCATTAATTTTTTAAAAAGATCTTCATAATTCAGATCTTTATTTCCAATTATTGAAATCGTTCGCAAACTATTATTTTCCTTAATTTTCTTTGGCACTTTTTCTAAACCATCATTATAGAACAATTCCAAACCTTTCAAGCTGCTATGCCGGGACAATAAAGAAAATAAATGATTCCAATGTTCACCGGAAGAAAAACCTTTAATTCTTATATATTCCAAATCACTACAATTCTTCAAAAAACCCTCAAGCACCTTTACATCTTCATAAGTACCGTAAATTGAAATATGATTTGAAGCTCCACATTCAACACTATCATTTAACTGAACGTAATTTTGTCCTTTTAAACAAAATAGCGACATAAAGACTGAAAGAAATAAAAGGCTTACTTTTGACATGGAAATTTACCTTATACAACAAGTATAATGAGATTTTAAAAATTAGATACAAATTTTGTAACTAATCTTAAATTTTGAATTTATTTATTAAAGTAAACCGCTCCAAAAGGTCTTGAACGAAAAAAAGGAGAAAATATCAGAAGAAAAACTTGTTTCAATTGCTAAACAAGACCGAAAAAATTTCAAACATCTATATAATTTATATTATGAACGCATCTTCTTATTTCTTTTGCGAAGATCCGAGAATGAAAATATTGCACAGGATTTAACACAACAAACCTTTATTAAGGCGATGATTAATATTGAGAAGTTCGAATTTAAGGGCTTTCCATTTTCTTCATGGCTTTACCGAATCGGTTTAAACGAACTCAATTTATACTACAGAAATAATAAAAAAAAACGTGCAATCAGCATAGATAGTAATGAAATTCCTGAACTTACTGAAGAACTGCCAAACGAATCAAACCCTTCCCTCACCAATGAAAACTTAATAAAAGCATTAAACTTTTTATCTGAAGCTGAAGTTACATTGGTCGAAATGAAATACTTTGAAAAAAGAAGCCATCAAGAAATAAGTGAAATATTGGGAATTACAGTTGCAAATGCAAAAGTTAAACTTCATAGAATAATTAAAAAAATGAAAAGTAAAATTATGGAAGCCAATTAAAACGATAAATTTTCAACTGCAACTAATGAAAGAAGAAAAAAAATATACCATTAAAATAAATCCGAAAAAACCTGATAAAAACGAAATCAGGGAAAAAATGGATTTTGATGCAGCATATAAAGCTTATACTCATAAGGTATACAGAACACCATGGAATAAATTCCAGCGTCACTCTCCTAAAAACAGAAAAGTGAGTATGTTTATTATTTTAATTATTGTGGTTGGAACCCTAATGCTCATAGAAAATGAAAAAGAATTCAACGAGAATAATATTACGCCGCCTAAAACCAACGATTCGTTGAATATAAAGCCAGATACTTTAAATCAAAAATAATTTATAATTAGAAATCAGCTTAAAAAACTATTCTTATTTCAACCCTCCTGTTAGCAGATCTACCAATAGCTGTATCGTTATCTGAAATCGGCTCACTATCTCCCATGTAATGAACTTTCAAAGCATTTTCAGGAACTCCATTTGATTTTAAATAATTAATAACCAGATCAGCTAATTTCTTACTTTCCATATTCGCATTATCAACATCTTCAAAATGACCTGATATATCCAGTACAATAGAAGGCGCTTGAATCTGCTGACGGGCATACATTTCCAGAATACTTTTTGAAAAATCATTTATTTCATAACCACCTTCTGTTGCGTTAAATGCTATTATTTGAGTTTTAAACAAATCCTTGCTAATTACTTCGATTGGATTTTCTCTCTCCAGTTCTAAATTCAATTCCACTGTATGGGTTTGTGTTGTTTTTTTCTTTTTCTCCCTTCTTAATGAAGAATTCTTTTTTTTCTTCTTGCTTTTTACGGGCTTGGGTGCGTTTAAATAAACCTCTTTAACGAAAGGTTTGTAACCTTTAAGATCAATACGAATTACATATGTTTTATGCGAAGCAAAAGTACTGAAATAACTCCCATCTTTACCAGAGCTTAAAATCGCTGATTTTTCCATATCCTTTTCCTGGATGCTTAATTTTGCCTTTAAGGGCAGACCTGTTGATGAATCAACAACTTTTCCTTTAAGTATTGAAAGAATTTCACTTTCACCGGTTAAAACATTGTAATGCTTCAGGTCTACTTCATAAATATCAAAATCCTTCTTACCTTCTTCTCTAATTGCACTTAACCAGGCAACTTTACCGTCTGTACTAATTACAATCTCTTTCTCATCTCTGAAAGAATTTATAGGGTAGCCAAGATTTTGAGGCTCTGTCCATTTTCCATCTTTAAAATCTGAACGAAATATATCAAACCCCCCCATGCTTTTATCATGATGACCTTCTGATCCAAAGAAAAGTGTTTTACCGTTTGGATGAATAAAAACAGCGGATTCATCCTCAGAGGTATTAACAACATCTCCTAAATTCATTGGCTTACCCCAGGTACCGTCTTCTTGTTGATGCGAAACCCAAATATCTTTCCCTCCTTGAGTTTCTTTACCTGGAGGTGTAAAAAACCCTGTTAAAAAAGAATATCTGAGTTTTAAACCTAACCTATTGCTGATAAAATAAATTGACTTTCCATCAGCACTATAACAAGCCCCACCATCCATTGCTTTGGAATTAATACCATCAACTAATTTTGGAGCTGACCACCTTCCGGTTGAACCGACCTTGGATAAGTATATATCACCCCCTCCAATTGGGGCAAGTATTTTTTTATTCTCTGAACTTATATTTTTGTATACCAAAATAGATTGTCCATCAGGAGAAACACTGCAATTAGCATCAAATTCTTCGGAATTTAAAGCCCCTTCTATGGGTTTAGAAGTACCCCATTCTTCTTCATATGGATTCCATTTCGCTTCATATACATCTTCATAATAGTGACCATCCACCAGCTGCACACCTCCTTTGGAATCTTCTCTACGTGATGTAAAGATGAAAGTTTTCCCGTCAGCTGTTAAGGATGGATGATAGTCATGATATTTGGAATTAATTGAATCACCTAAATTTTCAATCAAGACAGACACGGGACTTTCTATGGACTGTAGAGCATAATTACATTCAGAAATAAAGTCATCAACACTGTAATACTTTAGATCTTTCCCCCTGGCTTTTTGCTTAAATTCATTATATTTCCCTAAAGCTTCTTCATACCTTCCTAATCTCTGAAGAGTGCTTGCATGTACAAAATAGTAATCTGCATTTTTCTTCTTTAAACTCCCTGCATTAACTTCCTCAAAATAATCCAGTGCATCTTGATAATCGCCCATTTCCAGGTAACAGAAACCGATTCGATAATTTAGAAAAGCGTTTCCTGTGTGCTTATTATAAATAGATTTATAAATCGATAAAGCCTCTTCATAGTATGAAGCAAAAAATGCATTATTTGCTTCACTAATTTTTATTTTTTCTAGTGCAGAAAAATTTTGTGCAGTTAAAGAAAAATTCAACACAATGGTAAACAGTAACAGTCCTATAGTTTGTTTCATTCTCTGTATTTTAATGCATTCAGACCTTTAGAATCTAATTTTGCCAAACAACAAAAATAAAAAAATTGATGACTTTTTAAAGGAAAAAGTATCGCATTTATCGAACCAGGGCAACTTGACCTACTTTTTGCTTTTGTCCTAACCCTAAACCTCTGTATATTATTTTGTATACATAAACATCTATTTGACAAGGTTTTCCATTAACTGTTCCATCCCATCCTTCATTTTGATTATTGGTCTTATAGACTAATTGCCCCCAACGATTATATATTAATAATTCAAATTCATAAAGTCCTACTCCATAAACCATAAAAACATCATTTTTATCATCTCCATTAGGAGAGAACGCTTCGGGAATTCCAAACTCCGGACAGGTATCTATTAAAACATCATCATTTGCTGAACAATTAGCATCAGTTATTGTTAATGTATACAAGCCCTTATTTTCAACAAAAATTGACTCTGACGAATCTCCTGTACTCCAGGAATAGGTTACCCTGTCAGGGGCGTCACTATGAACGTTAAATATTTCAATGATATTTCCACAAAGACTCCTGTCTCTGCCTAAATCAATATTTCCTAAAACCCTATTCTCAAATACAGTTATTTCTCTTGTAACCGAAGTATCTTTTTGACAACCTTCCTTAATGGTTAAGGAAACATTATAAACACCCGGTTGAATGTAGGTATGAACTACATGCTGATCCGTTGACGTATTATTTGCAGAAAAAGAGTCATCAAAATTCCAGCTCCAGGAATCAGGCGATAAATCACTTTGATCATAAAAAGTTAAAGGAGTACGGGCACAAATATTCTGCGCATTGAACCATGGACGAGTTGGTATTGACAACTCAAAAGCCCAATAATCACTACCTCCTTTATTGGACTTAGTACGATTTCCGGAGATCGATGACTCCGAATAGCCACCTGCTAATATTCCTCTATCACATTTAATATAAATCGCTTCCAGACTATCTCCTGAAGAACCTCCATAACTTCTATCCCAAAAAATATTTCCAAGAGTATCTAACTTATAAATCCAGTAATCCTGAGCTCCTTTAGTATTGCTAACTTTATTTCCGCCATTACCATTAGACCAACCCGCAATAATTGCGGAACCTTCAGGTGATATCTCCATATCCTTGCATCTTTCATAATTATACGAACCTATTGTCCTGTCAAATTCAACATTAAGAGCCGTATCCAGGCTTAAAACCCAAATATCACCATTATCAAAACAATGAGAAGACTTTGTTCCTCCTGGAATTGAATAAGTAGTTCCTGAAATCCAATATCCCGGAGTATGTACTTTTAACCGAATCTCTTCTAAAAAGTCATTTTGTGCGCCTCCCATTGTTTTGTCACTTATCAAACTACCCAAATAATCTACTTTATTAAACCAGAAGTCATAACCTCCATAGCCATTTTGAGATTTTGTCCCACTTACATCGGAAATTGAATATCCACCTACCAGAACAGTTTTTGTCAAGGGGTTAAGCGCAATATTTTTCATTATATCCGATGAATCGCCTCCCAGGGTTAAATCCCACTCAATTCCTCCGGCACTATCCAGTTTTACCAGCCAAAAATCTTCAGCACCATAAGTAGTTTGAGTTTTATTTCCTGAAATACCACTTGAGGAATATCCACCAATATAAAATCCACCATTTTCACTGCCAATAGCACAAGTTAAAATATCATCCTCACTTCCGCCTATAGTTTTATCCCACTGAATATTCCCTTCTTTATTAATCTTAATAATCCAATAGTCTAATCCGCCTTTGGAATTCTCTGATTTTTCACCGTTTCTTCCTGATGCTGATGACCCGGCTAATAAATAACCTTCATCTCCGGTAGGAATTATGGCAGCCATGTTATCAATGGAATCTCCTCCATATGTTTTTTCAAAAATAAGTCCTCCAACACTATCGACCTTAACTACCCAATAATCTGAATAACCTCTGTTAAACCCGGAAACATCTTGATCTGAACTTGTAAATGTATGTCCGGCAGCAAGAATTGAGTGATCTATATCATTTTGATGAATATCCATTAAATAATCATTGCCATCTCCACCCCAGACATAATCTTTTTCCCATACTGGAGAATTACCCTGGGAAAACAAACTCAATGAAATCATTAATAACAAAAAGAGACTAAGATAATTTTTCATTAACTCTCAATATTTTCCAGTTCTTCGACTGCGAAATAAGCAGCAATAACACTATAAGTGGGTGCAAACATCCAACCCAAAAACGGTATAAAGAATACTAATTGAAAGACAGTTCCTATCCCAATAACCAAAGACTTATTTTTTTTACTGTATGTAATGCTTTCACTA
>TARA_B100000674_G_scaffold116085_1_pt1 | contig 22343 bp, 23 predicted proteins | sample TARA_B100000674 | Tara Oceans TARA_B100000674 (sample SAMEA2622759) | marine metagenome | biome: marine biome (ENVO:00000447); feature: surface water layer (ENVO:00002042); material: "saline water (ENVO:00002010), including plankton (ENVO:xxxxxxxx)" | depth 5 m
AGATCTAAAATTTCATTCATTGAAGTCGGCTTGAATTGGCTGGAAGTTCTCTCGATTGTGAATCCATCTTGGTCCATTAATGCGGCAGAAATAATGCATTCATTATCGACCAAATCTGCGATGACCGTGTTTCCCACGATGGACCTGAATCATTGACAGGACATGACTATTTGCATCATATTTTACCACGCATTACATATCCAATTCCTGCCTTGTAGTAGCCTTCTAAAGTGCTAACTACCTTCAAGCCTCTTTTTCTATAGAACTCAATTGCGAATTGATTATCGCCGCGAACCTCCAACTGTATTTCTGAATGACCATCACTGCGAGCGGCTTCAAGTAGTATGTCCCAAGCTTGTGAACCGTAACCATTTCCTTTGTAGTCTGAGTCGATTGCGAAAGCGACAATTCTTACCCTTCTTTCATTGAATTTGTTTGCCCAGAGCAATCCTCGAATCATATCGTTAGTATCGAGAAGGACCAGGTTACCTCCCCATTCAGGAATCGGGAGACTCCTAACAGATGCTCCAGCGTATCTTTCTCCCGTTTGGTCAAGGAATAGTTGCTTTATTACTTCAACAGTAGCATCATCTATTGACTTAGGACTAGGACCTAGGCACCATCTAGCATCCATTGTGCCGTGATTAGTGGTAGTATTTTCAGTCTTTCTTCTTCAGATGTCCTCTGGAGCCGCGATGTGCAGATATGTTGCCCATTTTACGCATCCCGGCTTTCTTCGAACTTACCTTTCTTGTTCTCTTTGAAGATGGTTCGCTGCTCACTCCAGATAGTAGGCCGGAAATGTCACCCAATGTCATGGGTCCAGAACTTTGTTCCTGTTTCTTTCCTTTGCCACCTTTGCGCTTACCACGGTTTCTGTTACCCTGCTGTGGATTTGATTTTTTCCTCAGCCAGGCATCCAATCTTCCAGCCTCTCTACGCAACTTATGCATTTCACCGCGTCTCTGCCGTAGTGCCTTTTGGATATTCTGAACTCTACGGTCATATGATCCAATTTCTTTGGAATTGATGTTCTTATCTTTCAGGAGAGGTTCTTGTTCCAATAATTTTGATGTTGCATCATCATGTTTGGTTTCGTAAATCTTGAGTTTCTTTATCTCCTCTTTTTGTAGTGTGACTAGTTCAATGAATTTCTGATGTAATTCACTTGCTTCTCTTGCCTTTCCATGCATAGCCTGTAGTTCCATGAACCATGAGAACTGTTCCTTTTCCTTCTTCAGTGAAGGTACGCGATGGATATCCAGTTCCTCAGTTAATCTCTTGTAGACTTTTGAAAGCTCATCTTCAATCATGTGAATTGGTAGAATCACATCTGAGTTGATCTTATCACGCTTCTTCTTTATCTCATCGATTTCAGCATTTCTTCCTTTTATTCCGACAATGGTAGACTTGTGCTCTTTTCTTAAATCCGAAGTCTCTTCTATAATCCCACGCATTGCTCTCGCCATGCGAAGGTTGGATTGTCTTTCTGATTCAAGTGCATCGATTCTCCTATCTAGTGCATCCATCTCTCCACGAGTTTTTTCCAGCATGCTCTCTACTGATTCGGTTGATTTATCACGTAGGTCATGGAAAATGTCCACAGGTTCTAGATTCTTCAATCTCTCAGAATCAACGGTTTCACAAATCTCTTTCCAGGTAGCTCCGTTTCCGAAAAGAACCGCAGCTCTCAGCAATTCATCTTTGATTCTCAGTTCGCCCTCCGGTCTTACAACCCTGCATAAGTCATGGTCTGGGTCAAATGGGTCTTCAATTGCTAGATGATGTTCACCCATTCTAGGAGGGTGTTCTTTCTCACTGTTCAAAATATCCAAAGCACTTGGATTTTCATTCTTCCAGCCCTTTTCCTTTCTGGAGATAGAGCCGCCGTTTCTGATTGATACGACGTTATTTTCCCAATCCCTTGTTGCTAGATTAGTAAAGAAAGATAGCAATAGATTCGTTATATTAGCATCAGAATTTACCTCTGGTTTGTTTTCCTCATTAATGGTGATGTCGAACTCGGAATCATCTAATTCAATTACCACTCTGTCATCTCCAGATTGAAGATTTGCAACGACTCCTTGCTCTAGTAAGTGACTGATTACTAAGATAGACCATGCATAAGAAGACAAAGTTCCATTCACAGAATCAGAAACATTTCTATGAAGGGCCCAATGCTTCACACAAATTGCCAATTCTCTGACTCGAGAATCAGCATTTGCATAACTGGACAACAATCGAGTGTTGTGTAATGCAAGTGTATTGTTAATCGAAATGTCAACATGAAGCCCACTTCGAGGGTCGATGAACTTGACAATAGGTACTTTGGCTCCAGTAATGATTTGAACATCCTCCATACCCTGTCCACGCAGCATTCCGCCGATTTTCTTCAAAATCTTCTTTTCATTTGCATCTGGAATCTGCAAGCAAAGGTCAAAATCTCCGCCCTTCAGAGATAGCCCACTTTCTGCGGACCCAAACGCAGATAATTTCGAACCTGCAAATTTGGAAGCAATACTTTTCTTTAGGTGATTAAACAGACTCTCTTTTCGCTTGATTTCGCTGTTATGAATCGAATGGCTTGAGATTGTATTTTGCAATGGCTTAACAAATCCAGCTAGCACATCTGAAGTAGGTTCTGAAATCTCTAGTTCCCCTGTTAGGTGAGAATGCAAGTACTGGAATTTACTTACATTTTCTTGTGACAAGCCTGTTACCTCACACTTGCCACTCATTCTTCCTCACCTCTTGCAGTTTTCATTTGTTGAGATTCCTTCTCCTGCTTGAGGCTTCTAGCGATTGCTTTAGATGACTGTCCTCCATCTCTAACCCGTACGGAATCTACTAGCAAATCATCGAAATTGTCATTTTCAACTCTATCTTTCCAGAACTCTAGTGCGTCTTGGCTAGAGCTAAGTGCGTTATTGAGGCGCATAGTTCGTGATTCTGCTCTTGTTCTTGCGCTTTCCCACTTCATGAAAGATTCATGCATCTCTTCATTCGATTGTGCTAATTCTACCATTGCATCATGCGCTTTTTGTGCTGAGTCTAGCAATTTTCTAGCCTTGGCCCTTGCATCTTTCATCTCCTTGACTAAAGGTTGGGAAGCGGTTCTTTCTTCTACCCATTCTTCATGTTCCTTAATCAGATTCTTCATCTCATTGATGAATTTCTCTTCCGTCTTGTGAGTTCCAGCACTCGTTTCCAATTGATTTTCTAATGACTGAAGTTTTGCTGACAATTTATCTTTAGCCCACTTAGGGTCTGGGTTTTTCATTCCACCCTCTGAGATCAATCGCTCACGGATTTCATTCGCACGCTCAAATAGTTCGCGTGCTTCTTTTTGCGCTGAGTTTCTTTCATGCTTCAAATTAGCAACTTTATTGTTGATTTTGTCGCGCTCTTCTCTGGCCGATTTGGCCTTCGGTTCAGCATCGATTAGCTCTCCCTTTCTTTCTTCTAAGTCCTCAGGAATAATTTCAGCCAGACGTTCTCGCCTATGCAAAATTGCTTGTGCCAGAAGTTTGGGAGACACTGCGAGTAGGTCGTTCGCATCCATTGGAATCACTGCGGCCACCTTCCCCACTTCAATAAAGGCTGCGACCCACCCTATAGGGTGGGTGAATGTGAAAAACCCCCGTGCCCCGAGGGTGTAACATGCGACGAGCCGTCTTGGTTGCATTATTGCTGTCATTGGCTCTAGTTCCATCGGTTCAAAGTAGCGGTGGCGTAATTGATGCAGTCCTAATCACTGGCGACGGAGAAGTAGGAGAAGGTCCAGTAACTGTTAACATCACTCTTGTGGGAGTAGGGGGGGCTAGTTCTGCATCAGTAAATTGGAGTGTTCAACTTTCTGCGATGGATGGTACAGTGATTGATTCTGATAGTGGAAATGCTCTGATTGATGACGGCGTGAATTACTACGTTGAGACTATGCTTGGAGATGCACCGCTAGGGCTTTCAAACCTAACAGTGGCTTTGTCAGGTGATACCGGCGCTCCTGGACAAGATCAATGGATAACATATCACGCTATCATTCAGCGCTTGCGACCTCTTGACATTTCAATAGGAGAGCCAATCTTCAATCCAGTCGATTCACAAGGTAATGACACGGGTAATTTATCAATCAAAGATGGCGATTATGTTCGGATTGATGTGCCTGTAATTAATGATGGTGACGTGCCTTGGAACGGTACTCTTGACCTTACATTGGATTCACTAAACATAGATTCTCAAACAGTGAACATTGGTGGTGACACAACGCAAATTTACTCTGTTTTGACAAGCCAAGTATCAGAAGGCATGCACCATGTTAATGCCTCCCTAGTAGGTCCTGCAGATGACAATCCAAATGACGACATCTACGCTGGACATTTTGAAGTGGGTCCGCCTCCTTTACCTGCCATATCCTTACAACTGGATAGATTGAATGAACCACAGCCGGGTTCCCAAATATCGTGGAATTTGTCCGCTTACAATTCGGGAGAATCTACCTATGATGGGGAGATTGTATGCTTCTTCGATGTTGAGCAAGTTTACCTCGGGAATGCTTCGGTTCTACCTCTGAATACAGCGAACTTTACATTCACAATGACAGCAAAGCCAGGAGAATTGGTCTGCACAACCCAATCTGCAAGAACCAGTTCAACCATCAATGCAACCGAAACGGTAGCCATGACCTCAGCAATTTTCCTTGGAGCTGGTCACTCAACACCATCTCTATTAGGCGGACCATGGCATGCAGGCGATGAAATCACTCTCTCTTTACTTCTCAGAAATGAGGGTGACGCAATAGGTACTGCGCTTATGCAAATCGAAATTGATGGTGTGATTGTTAACGGTTCTTCGACGACCTTAGATGAAGGCAAGGCGGGAGAGGTCAGTCATGAGTTTTCTTTCACGACAGCTGGCGACCATATTGTAAACTGGAGTGTATTTAGCCCCGATGGAGCAGTTGATTCTAACCTATCAGGTTCTATTCAGATACCAGTTCAGCCATCTCAGGTCATATCGATAGAAATAGAAAGTGTGTTAATTGCCGATGAAGGTATAGAGGTCGCATGGGCTGTAGATTTGTCCGAAGGCCGAGAGAGGCTAGTCATCATTGATTTCGGAGTAATTCAAGATGGATTGAAGGGCGAGAGAATCGTTGAAGAAAGAAATTTACTTCCCGGCATTACCTATGGCTCAATGAATATTGGATTCCAAAATGGACAAAAGGTGTTTGCAGGAGTTTCTGAAAGTGGCTGGACAATTGGATTTGGCTCCTACACAGAAGATGAATCAGATTTACCTCAGTTCTCGATTGGGCCACAGATTACCGTAAATCCATCTACATCCCCTAAAGTTCCAAGTGCAGATTCCAAAGTTACAGTGTTCTACACTCTGGCTAATACTGGCGATGGCGTTATTCCCCAAGGGGAGATTGTTATCACTGACGGTAACGGGCTTATTCTTGGCTCAGGAGTTAGTCCTGAATTGACAAGTAATTCTATGGATTCAAGTACAGTTGTAACATGGCCCTCAGGGGACAATGTCAAGGTTATCGCCTACTGGCATGTTGATGGAAAAACGGTGAGCGACGAAGTAATGGTAACTTCAGAAGTAGTCGAATCTTCGGAGGGGGAATTTACTATTCCCTGGGGCGGCATTCTTGGGGGATTGGCTCTAGGAATGGTACTTATTTTTGCTATTAGAATTAAGAATACCCCTAGAGACGAGAAGGAAAGGAAAAAGAAACCGAAAAAGTCACCAAAGAAGGACGAAAAGGTAGAAGTTGCTTGCCCAAGTTGCGACCGTAGGCTAAATGTTCCTAGAACTTATTCCGGGGGAGTCCGTTGTCCTGAATGTGAAACTAAATTTGATGTTGAAGGTGAATCAGAAAGTGATGATAAGGAAGAAAAGATTTCATCAGACTCTTCCTCAGAAAAGCCTAATGGTGAAACGGAACAATTGTGGTCATCTTCTAGCGATGACATTCTAAGTTGCCCAAAATGTGCTCGCAACTTAAAAGTACCATACGACAGGAGACCAGCGAAAGCAAAGTGTCCAGCCTGTCAAACAATTTTTGAAGCGAGGGCAAATTGAGGTGATGGCATTATGGTAACAGGACATTTCCAAGAGTATGAAGACGAGTATCTAGAAACGCTTTATGAGTTTCATGAGAAGCGGCCCGGTACTAGAGTTCGCAACGGCGAATTAGCCAAGTATCTTGACGTCTCACCTGCGTCTGCTACCGAAATGGTACAAAGATTAGCTAAGAATGGCTTTGTAGACTATGTGCCATACAAAGGAACCTGCTTAACTGACAAAGGCTTGGACCATGGAATGATGATGAAAAGAAGACATCGCCTTGCTGAGGTACTTCTTACCATATTACCATTTGAAGGAGATGTGCATGAAACCGCTTGTAGGTTGGAACATGCATTCAATGATGACCTTGAACTATGCATCTCGTTACTATTAGGAAATCCCACAATAGATCCCTCAGGGCGTAACATACCTCCTGCAAATTCCAGAATAGCAGATAAAATAGGTCTGGCCCCTAAATTCTCTTCTCTAGCGAGTTTAGAATCTTCCAATTCGGGAGATATAATTATGATTTTGACAACTGCAGGAGATAGAGAAATTTTGGAGCAGACCGGTCTAAAAATTGGTGATAAGATCACTCGAAATGACGGTGAATTATGGTGTGGTGACAAACTGCTTCAGATAGACGATTCTTTAGCTGAAAAAATAATTTTGAGGTGTATATGATTGTCCGAAGAATTAGTAACACTTCGTTCTAAAGAAGAGAAATTTCACGGAATCGATAGCCAATTCTTAACTGAAGGGATTAGATTAGTAATGCTGTTACCAGCATTCTCGCTCCTATTCTTCTTTGGCGCCTGGGCTTACAAAGGAGTTAGTCCTTCATGGTGGTTAGAAAATATTGAACCTACTGTTGGTTTTGATTTGTCTACCGGATTTACATTGATATCTTCTACTATTTTGATTGGATTTTGTGCTGGACTCTACCTCCACAGATTCCGCGTCAAGTTGACTAGACAGGTTTTCCGCGCAGAGGTGTATGCTGCAGCAGAAGCTCATCGTCCGGTTACTAGCATGCACGGGTATTCATCAGTTGATGGATTAATTTCTCGCACCATGGCAAGCCATACAATCGCTATGTGGATGGGAATTTTTGCAACCATTATATCTGGAGTTGTTGCATTCCTGGAATCAGATTCAGACATTGCACAAAGAGGACTTCTTGCCAGTGCTTCCTTGGTTACTATTGCGATAGGTCAGCACTTGTCTACTAGAAACCTCAAATTCAACATGGTCACGGATGATGGTCTATTGTCCGCATATGTTCCTCCTATCCACCCCTCTACTCTTGATTTGGCTTTCAATGAGATGCTTCGAACACAAATGGATCCCTTGTTGAGAAGTAAATTCGAAGATTTCTTGCAAGATTTTGAATCGTATTCTCGGGATGACATCGATAGAGAGTACGGACGTGAAAAATTCTTGATGTTAATGCATCGAAGATTCAAAGGAAGTATCGACCGTAACACAACCAGTATCGAACTAGCTGAAATTTTGACAGACAAGGGAGTCAAAGCAATACTTGAGCATGAGGTTTTCAATGAAGGTCTGTGGGACTCATTGTTTGCCCGATCAATCAGAACTAATCCCGCATTCTATAGATTAATTGAAAGGTTAGAGCAGGACATGTCGGCTGGAAACAAGATAGACATGGATGGATTATTGTTTGATGTTGACTTGGAGAATATCGTCACAGAGAAGGCTAATTTATTCTGCTACATTCACAATTTATCCGATGAGGAAAGGCAAGTAGTTTTGCGAGTACATTCCCCGGATTTCAGACCTCATGATTTGGCACTGAGGTACAATCTAGAACCTGGTGAAAAATCATGGTGGCCAGACGAAGTGGTTCCCATCTCTAGCGAAGGGGATGAAGACATTATTGGTAGAATGTCAGGATTGTTAAGAGATGGAACTATTGCATGGCAGACTCTGCTTCCAGAAAGAACAGGCGAAGCGAGTGTCTCCGTAAGATTAGAGAATACAAATGGAGATTTATTGGTCGGACGTCAAATCAATGTTAGAGTTAGACCTGAGTTTGTCAACTGGCTTAGAAATACGAGTTCATTGACGTCTTTCCTGGTTGGTGGCATTGGTCTTGTAGGTTCAATAATCTTCCAATTGATGGCAGTTTTAGCTTCTGCTTGACTTGATTTTGTAATCGTAGCATTGAAAACCAATATGTTGTCGCAGAAATCATGACCGAGCCTGAAAGTCAGGAAACTCGTCCGGATACTGACCTACGCGACCATCTACATCAGATGGAAGCAAAAGTCCGTAAGTTACGCGATGCTAGAAACAACCACAATGAGCAGGGAAAAAGATTCGCTGAGCAGCGAAATGCCATCCAGGCTCAATACAAAGAGCACCGTGAAAAATTAGACATGTCTGTTGCCGAAGTCAAGGCAATTAGGGCTGAGCAAAACCTCCACAAGAAGAGAAGAGATGCAATTCAGGCACAAATACGTGATTTAATCGGTCAGGCTAAGGCTCAACGAGGAGACAGAAATGACAAGAAGTCAGCATCTTTCGAATTCAACAAGTTGGCAAGTGAAGTTGACAACATGGAAAAAACATACGAAACTCGTGGTGGAATGTCTTCAAAGAAAGAGAAAGAAACCATGGAGAAAATCAAAAACATGCGTCGTCGCATGAAAGAATTAGAACCAGAGGTCGAAAAACTCCAATTAATCAAAGTAGATTTGTCTAACCGTGACGAAGCAATAAACCAATTGAAAGCAGAAGCAGATGCTGCTCACAAGGAGTTCGTTGAATGCTTAGAAAAAGCGAAAGGAATGAGCAAAGAATTGGACGAACTATTCGCTCATCGTGATTTCCTTAAGGGCGAGGGAGATCGTTTCCACAAAGAGTTCCTAGCCTGCAGAGAAAAAGCTGATGAAGTCCACACAAAGATCACTGAAATGATGAAGGAAGTTAACGAAGCACGCGACAAATTGAAGATTGCTCGTGAAGAAAGAGAATCTTGGATCACAGACCACAATGCCTCTGTAACAAAGGAAATGAAAACCGGAGCAGAAGATGAAAATGTCGCAAACTCCATGGTTGATCACTTGCTAAGTGCTGGTTCCCTAACCTTTGGAGGAACAATGTCTGGAGATAGAGCAGGGGTTGCTGCCAAGAAGGGGCGCTCTTCCAAGAAGAAAGGAATGCGTCGAATCGATATGACTGCTTCCCGTGGAAGGAAGTGAGAAACTGCTTGGCATAATCATGGCCGGGGGCCGAGGCACCCGTCTGATGCCATTAACAGAGAACCGTCCAAAGCCGATGGTACCGGTTCTAGGTAGACCTGTCATAGATTACGTGAAGGATGCAATGGTTGCAGCAGGCTTGTCAGAAATCATTGTTACTACTGGCTATCAAGGCGAGCAACTGGTTTCACATGTCGATTCGTGGAATGTACCCAGCAGAGTAAATCAAGAAGATTCTCCAATGGGCACTGCTGGAAGTGTAAATTTGCTTTGTGATGAACTGACGGAAACATTTGTGGTTGGATCTGGCGACTCAGTAGCATCCTTCGATGTAGCTGATTTATTAGAATCCCATCGTAGTTCCGGAGCGAAAGTAACGATGGCTCTGTGGGAAGTCAACGACCCCACTGAGTTTGGAATCGTGGGGCTGTCGAGGGAAAATCAGGGGCAAATCGATTCAAATCTATCTGAAGGATTTATCACGAAATTCAAGGAGAAACCAACTCCTGATGAAGCATTTTCAAACCTGATAAATGCTGGCTTGTACATCATCGAGCCAGAAGTGATGGAACTAGTACCTAAGGGAGAGAAATACGATTTTTCCAAGCAATTGTTCCCTGATGTTTTGTCTCGTGGTTGGCCAATGTATGCAAAGACTGTTGACGGAATCTGGTTCGATGTTGGTCACCCATTTGAACTACACAACGCACAAATGGCTTTGATAGAAAAAAGAGAGGAATTGCCCTTCCCAATGCCTGATGGAGAAGTTTTGCCAGATGGCTCATTCATCAGTAGTACAGCATCTGTTAGTGGCCATATTTCGAAATCAATTATCCTCTCAGGTTCTTCAGTCAATGGCGCAGCAGTGAATTCAGTTGTTATGGCCAATTCTAGAATTAATGGAGTTTCAGAATCATCAATTGTTGGTGAAAATTCAATTATAGATTCTAGGATACTCAACTGCGTGATTGGAGACGATAATCACATCTTCATTGATTTGGAAAACGAAAGACGTTGAGTGACAAGTCGGCGTCTGCTTCTTATACCCTTGATTGTCGCCGACTTTCATGGGCACCGAAGGTGGACGTGAACCGGTTCGAAGTTACGACCGTTCTTGGAGTGAAATCGAAGAAATGTTGGACAAGGCTATCGCTAGGAGAGACCAGTGGAAAAAGTGGTTCGACCAGTGTAGCAAAGACGGCGACAGAGACGGTATGAAAGAGGCTGCTAGAAACCACAAAGCCCTAGACGGAGTAATCAAAACTCTAAGATGGACTCTTGGTGAAGAAGGTGTCGACCACCCACTTGATTGACAATGCTCATCATCTATCAGTGATTCGAGTTGAGCATGGGAGTGCACCACGTATCTTGGAAGTCCACAGCAAGTGGACTAGAAGATGAGTATATCCATGCTGCTGCACTTTCATGGTTAGTCGGTGACGATGATGCGATTGAAATTGAGCGAATGAACTCTTACCACGGTTCTGCAATCCATATCGTATCTGCGGAACTCAAGAGAAGGGGACAAGCTACCAAATCTCTGGCACGATTAGGAGTGTTTGTGCTTAGCCAACTGAAGGATGAATTAGATTCGAGAATGGATGAGGATAATGTTATCCACATTCGCTTGGATCTACTGGAATTACTTGCTGGAAGAATTTCCCTAACTGTGCCAGGGGATAGGCCAACGGTCAAAGGAAGAGCTAAGTTAGAGGTCTACCCTGGAAATGAACCGATGGATGTAGCCGAAGAAACATTGGATGATGCAATCTCAGCAGCTAAAAAATTAGGTCTCCCTGAAAATCTTAGCCTCTGAGCAAGCCATTATATCTTAAAACCGAGAGGACATGTTGGTTGGTGACGAGATGACCCACGTAGTAACTTCAGCATGTGTTGACCATAAATATCAGGAATGTGTAGCCGTTTGCCCTGTAGAAGCATTCAGAGAAGCAGACACTTACCTAATCATTGACCCAGACGAGTGCATTGATTGTGGCGCCTGTGTCCCAGAATGTCCTGTTGATGCGATCTTCGCAGATACTGATGTCCCAGACGAAGAAGAAGCCTGGATTGACCGCAATGAGGAAGAATCTCAGGACGCAGAAATTGCAACTGGAGACACACCTGTGCTCGGCGACTAAATCATGAAGCATAACATATCTTCATGAAGTAAATCCCGCAGGGGGGGTTGATGGCAATGAATACTGATAACGATATCAAGTCCCTCCGTCATGCTGACGATTTGTTAAAGCGCGGTTTCGCATCTATGCTCCAAGGCGGAGTAATCATGGATGTTGTAACTCCAGACCAAGCGGCTGTAGCCGAGGCCGCAGGTGCGGTATCAGTAATGGCCTTAGAAAGAGTTCCTGCGGACATCAGAAAAGCGGGAGGAGTTGCGAGAACTTCGCATCCAGACATGATTAAGGGAATAATCGAATGTACTTCCATTCCTGTAATGGCCAAGTCGAGAATTGGTCATGAGGCTGAATCCCAAGTCTTGCAGGCTTTGGGTGTTGATATGGTGGATGAATCCGAAGTACTAACACCTGCTGACCCTTACTTCCACATCAACAAGAATGAGCACGACATTCCATTCGTTTGCGGTGCAACCGGTCTTGGCGAAGCTGTCAGGCGTATTTACGAAGGTGCAGCAATGATTCGAACCAAAGGTGAAGCAGGTACAGGAAACGTCGTGGCTGCAGTTACTCACGCTAGGCTAATTGACCAAGAAATTCGCCAAGTGCAGACTTTAGATGATTCTGGATTAGATGATGCTGCGAACTTGATTATGGACCGTTACAGGGTACTTGCAGAATCTAGCGAATTGCCAGGGACATCAAACCTAACTCCATTTGGAGAAATCGATGATGAAATGCATGGCGGCATTCGTGACATTCTAGTCGAGGTCGCAGAGATGGGAAGACTCCCTGTTGTAACATTCTGTGCAGGTGGAATCGCTACTCCTGCTGACGCTTCCTTGATGATGCAAATGGGAGTTGACGGTGTATTCGTTGGTTCTGGGATTTTCAAGTCTGAAGACCCAATGACAATGGCTGATGCAATTGTTATGGCAACAGCTCACTATGATGACCCGGACAAGGTTGCAGAAGCCATGGGGATGATGGCTGGAGCACCTATGCGCGGTGATGAATTAGAGACTCTAGAAGTCAGATTAGACCAAAGAGGCTGGTGAGCACACCTCGTAGGCTGGATTTTTACTCATCTATCCCTTTCATATAGGCCATGTTGGTCGGGAAGTTGCTAGTGGGGTAGCCCCCGCAATCTGAGAGTTGATCCGAATGGCAAAGAAGTTGAGTGCAAAAGCACGTGCGGCAGCACGTAAGCAGCGTGATAAGTGGAAGAACAAAAGATGGTTCACAATCCGTGCACCAAGACATCCTTGGAACTTCAAGCGAATAGGAGAAACGATCGGAGAGACTGATGAGCATATCATGGGCCGAGTTTACGAAATGACCCAGCAAGAATTCAGCGGTGACTTCACCAAAATGCACGTTCTCTTGAGATTCCGTGTTACTGACGTAGTTGGACAGGATGCATTGACCACTTTCGTAGGTCATGCACACCAATCAGACCACACTCGACGTCAAATCCGCAGATACCGTGGTAAGATTGACGATGTAGTTGATGTTGTTACTACTGATGGTTTCCTAGTCAGAATGAAACCATTGATGATTACAGAGCGTAGATGCCAGACTTCAGTAAAGCAAGCAATGCGTGCTAAGTCTGCTGAAATAATCCGTGCATTTGCATCCAAGTCAACTTATTCAAAGTTGCAAGAAGCAATGCTCGGCGGCGACTTAGAAACCGAAATCAGAAACGCGGTTAAGTCAATTTATCCATGCCGCAATGTCGTTATTAGAAAGAGCCAGTTATTGCAAACTGGTGTAGTGAACGAAAAGGGCCCTACACTAGATGAGATCCATGCTGAAGAGGCTCGCCAAGAAGCTGAGTTGAAGGCTAAGAAGGCTGCTGCACTAGAGGCTGCTGAAGAAGACAATTCTGGTGAGGGAGACCTATTGGCTGCTGCTGAGGCAATGGAGTCTATCTCTGAGAAGGAAGAAGTCGTTGAGGCTCCTTCTGAAGAGGATGTCGAAGCTCCTGCCGAAGAAGAAGCGGCACCTGCTGAAGAAGAATCCACGGAAGAAGAGCCATCCGGTGAAACTGAAGCATCATTGATGAAACTGAAGAAGGATGAACTTGTAGAAAGAGCAAAGGCTGCTGGTGTAGCAACTTCTGGAACTAAGGCAGACATCGTTGCTAGACTTCTAGAGTGAGTTGAACCATGATGCGCTTAGGTGTCATCGGTGGCACGGCAATGACCAGTCTAGCTACTGATGAAATCGAGGTTTCACGTAGCGACAATATTGTTGCACAGACCGATTATGGACCGGTTCCAATACTCTGTGTTAAAAGCGGTTCCAGTGAACTCTTTTTCATCGAAAGACATCATGGTAGCGGAACTACTCCTCCACATCAAATCAATCACAGGGCCAACATTCAGGCTTTGTCAGGTGCTGGAGTAGACGCAATATTGGCGGTTTGTTCTGTTGGTGCAATTCCAGTTGATTTCCCGCCTGGTTCAGTGGGCTACGCTACTCAATACATTGATTTCACTGGAGTTGACATGTCATTTTTCAAAGACGATGTAAAGTTCACTTCAATGACTGAACCCTTCGATTCTGAAATGAATAAGAAATTGCATCATGTGCTATCTAAAATCCAGCCAGGGCTCGATTTAGCGCGAACTTATTGGTTGGCTCACGGGCCTCATTTTGAAACCAAGGCTGAGATAAACGCAATAGAAAAATTAGGTGGCGAAGTTGTGGGAATGACAATGCCGAGGGAATGTAAATTGGCAGCAGAATTGGAAATCCCATATGCTGCAATTTTGGTTTCAAGCAATTGGGCAGCAGGCCGTGAACCTGGTGACTCATCTAAGGCACTGGACCATTCTGAGGTTTCTGCAACTGCTGAAACCAAGCTCGGGCCTGTTATTGAATGCATCAAGGCATTCACGCAATGACTAACTTTCGTGTGGACAACCACAACTCATGGGACGTAGTGTCGAAGACTGGTTAGCCAGCGAAGAAAGCGATGAATGGAGCCAGATGATGCGCAAAGTGGCGGCTTTCCATCATAAGCATGATTTCGCAGGAAATAATGGGCACGATATGGGTTACCGAATCGCACTAACTGTAGAAGAATTAGGCGAATTAGCCGCAGCTGTAACCAAAGGAAAGCCGATTGAGGAGTGCGCTGAAGAGATGGCAGATGTTCTGATTTTGTTAATGGGTCATTCATTGGCAATGAAGATAGATTTGAAATCAGCATTTGAGTCAAAATATGAAAAAATCATGCAAAGACCCGCCATAAAGGGGCGTTTGGGCATTAGAGTGACAGAATACAAATCACAAGGTGAAGATTAAATTTTCATCCAAAAATTGAGATGACGTTTTCAATCCATTCTTCTGCATCATCCTCGTAGTCAACATCACAGTCTACTCGATCATGAATCCGATTTGCACCTTTTTCTTCTAGCACCCTATCCCATTCTTTGCCAGCTTCACAGAATAAGTCAAACGCAGTATCGCCCAATGCCAAAACTGAGAATTTCATGCTCTGAATTGCACCTTCATTCAGGCCTTCGACTTGTTCAAACAATTCAATTGCATTATCTGGTTGTTCGCCGTCGCCCCATGTGCTGCATACTATCAATAGATTTTCTATATCACAAAACTCTGAAATTTCAATAACTTCCATTCCATAATGTTCACATTCTAATCCTGAATTTTCACCTGCTTTGCAAATATCCATTGCTAGTAATTCTGAATTTCCGGTTTCGGTTCCGTATAATACTGTGAGTTTTGTCATGTTGCTCAATCACTCCGAAGAGGATTCAGTATATAATTTAGGGCACCCTAAAAAAACTTAATAGAAACCACCCTGACATTACAATATGCCTTACTGCGTATCGATAACGAAGCCTGGTTCACCTTCAGTATTGAAAACCCAAGATATTGAGATGCCAGTTCCTAAAGATGGGGAAGTTTGCATCGAGGTTCATTATGCTGGCATAAACTTCGCAGATACTCTGATGCGACTTGGATTGTATCAACCAAGGCCTCCATTTCCATTTACCCCTGGATACGAGGTAAGCGGAGTGATCCTTTCCTTAGGACCAGGTGTTACTGGACTTGAGGTGGGGCAAAGGGTTGTTGCTGCAATGCCAACCGGCGGTCAATGCAGCCACGTTTCTGTAAAGGAATCTAGAGTCATTCCAATCCCAGATTCGATGGGACTTGACGAAGCGGCAGCAATGCCGGTAACATACTTGACCGCACATCACATGTTGCACTATCTCGGTCATCTCAAAAAGGGAGAGACTGTTCTCATTCATGGAGGAGCCGGTGGCGTCGGTACAGCTGCACTTCAACTGTGTCAATGGGCAGGAATTGAACAAGTTTGGGCGACAGCATCGGGACACAAATCAGACATCATCAAATCATTCGGAGGAATTCCGATTGACAGACACAATGAGGACTTCACTAAGGTGGTCAAAGAAGCAACAGACGGTAGAGGTGTCGACCACATTCTAGACCCGATAGGGGGAGATAATCTAACCAAGAGTTTGGGATGTCTAGCGGAAGGAGGCAGGTTGTACACTTACGGGTTATCTGCTGCTGCACCATCCTCTAAGCGTTCATTGTTGAAGGCATTCTTTGCTCTAAGAAAGACCCCTAAATTCGATGCTTTGCGATTAATGACTCGCAATCGAGGTGTTTTCGGTGTGCACATGGGAACATGGAAAGACGAGAATGCAATGGCCGAACAGCTTCACAGAATAATGGAAGGAGTCAGTCAGGGCCATCTCAAACCAGTGATTGATTCAGTGTTTTCAGCCAAGGATGTAGCAAAAGCCCACCAACACATACACGATGCAAAAAACATCGGTAAAGTGCTGCTCCAATTTAATGAATAACTCAACCTAGGCTTGAGAACACTTCCGTGTAACGGTTATTGCTGCTCAAAATCAGAATTGAATCTGTACAGCTTCTCTCTGAACCGGGTCTGTTACTTCGAACAAGTCACGGCGCATTGCACCCTTCATTCCAGCAACGATGCTAGTTGGAATCATCTGAATTGCAGCGTTCCAGTTGGTCGCACTTGCGTTGTAGAACTCTCTACGGTCAGAGACTTGGTTCTCGATAGAAACCAATTGGTTCTGAATGTTGACGAAAGAAGTGTCTGCCTTTAGTTCTGGATACTGTTCTGCAACCATGTTGATTCTTGGCATCAGACCTGCAAGTGTACCTTCAGCAGCACCGACTCCTTTTACGTCACCTTGTGCCAAACATCCAGCAGCGGTTTGTCGTGCTAGTGCGAATTGCTCGAAAATTTCTCTTTCATGCTTTGCGTATCCCTTTACTATATTGACTAGGTTTGGTATCATGTCGTATCTTTGCTTTAGAAGGACATCAATATCAGACCATGATTTGTTTACATTTTCTTCTAGGCGAACTAATCTGTTCCAAGTGCTGATGAACCAAATCATAACGATTAGTACTACAACACCGGCGATTATTCCAATTACGAGACCTGTGCTCATGGTTAATCGTTAGGAAACTGCTACTTCAAACCTTCTTTGAAGTTCAATACTGTAAATTTGCAATCAGCCATGATTATTCTTCACGAACCCAATGCTGGAAAACCATGTTGAATTGATCTCTTTCTCCAGCTTCAACATGTCTCTCTTCATGAAGTTCAAAACCCATTCCAGTTATGTCGGGGAAGAAGGTGTCAGCGTCACTGACTCTTGCATCAATAATTGTGCGATGTAACTCGTTGACATGAGGGAGGAATATTTCGTAAATCTGACCTCCTCCAATAATCCAACCTTCCATTCCAAGGGCCTCTTCCACAGTAATTACGGGAACTCCTTCAACCTGTCCTCTAGAAAGAACATAATGCTCTCTACCGGGTAGCATTCCAGGTAATGAATCCCAAGTTTTTCTACCCATGATTAGGTTTGAGCCCATTGTAATTTTTTTGAAATGCTGCAGATCAGTCGATTGACGCCAAGGTAAATCTCCATCTTTGCCAATAGCACCATTTCTGTCACAAGCAACTATCATTCCTAGCATAGAATCACACTGCTATTGGGGCCTTAATGTGAGGGTGATGTTCGTAGCCTAATACCTCTATGTCGTCGTAAGTGAAATCGTCGATGTTCTTGATGTCAGGATTCAATTTCAAAGTTGGCAGGGGCTCAATTGGTGTCCGAGAAAGTTGGAGCTTTGCCTGCTCAAGGTGGTTCGTGTATAGGTGAGCATCTCCAATGGTGTGGACGAAGGTCCCGGCTTCTAATCCACATACCTGTGCCATCATGTGAGTCAACAGAGCATAGGATGCAATGTTGAATGGTACTCCCAAGAAGACATCTGCACTTCGCTGGTATAGTTGACAGTTCAGTTTTCCACCAGCCACATGAAACTGGAAAAAGGCGTGACATGGCATAAGTGCCATCTCTTCCAATTCACCAACATTCCAAGCGCTCACGATTATTCTTCGAGAGTTGGGATTATTCTTGATCATGTCAATGGCTTGCTCGACTTGGTCGATAATTCTGCCATCCTTTGACTCCCATTGTCTCCATTGCTTACCATAAACAGGCCCTAAATCGCCGTTTTCATCAGCCCATTCATTCCAAATCCTAACTCCATTTTCCTGAAGATAAGCCACATTTGTGTCTCCTGCCAAGAACCAAAGTAACTCGTAAACTATCGATTTTAGGTGGAGTTTCTTTGTTGTAACCATTGGGAAACCTTTGGAAAGGTCGAATCGCATTTGATGTCCAAATACAGATAGGGTGCCTGTTCCGGTTCTGTCACCCTTCTCTTCACCCTCGTCGAGAATGCGCTGCATAAGATCGAGATACTCCTGCATCAGAACTATTCTTGATGCGGAGGCCTTTGAGGATTGTCACGGGGCACCCTGTCCTTTGATCCTATCCATGAATTCATCTGTGAACTGCCTGTACATTGAAGAGAGTGCCGCTTTAACTTCGTGGTCCTCTTTGTCAGTAAGTGCTTGCAATTCACTTGCACTACTATTTTTCTCTAGCCATTCCCACCAAGTGACGGGTTTGCCATACGAGATTCCTACCTTCTTCCACAGGCGTGGGAGTTTGTGCTTGCTCGGTGTCATGAATTCTCTAGTGCCGGTTAATCCAATCGGGACAACTGGTACATCAGGGTATGATGCTGCTAGTCTTGCAAAACCTGTCTTTCCGGGAAGTAGGAATGGTGCCTCAGTCCGCTTAGACCTCGTTCCTTCAGGGAATATTCCCAGAGCACGTCTGGCATGCAAGACGACAGCAGCACTAGAAAGAGCTTCAGCGCCGCCCGTTTCTCGGTTTGTTTCAATTTGCCCGGTTGCCCTCATGAATGAACGTAGTGCGAAATTTCTGAAATGCCCATCCTTAGCCAGATAATGTGTCCTTCTGCGTGATGCTAAGATGACCACTAATGGGTCGACATGTGACAAGTGATTTGCAGCAAGAATAGTAGGGCCTGATTTAGGGACATTACCAATTCCTCTGATCTTTACTCTTAGTAACATTCTGAACAGAGGTGCTAAAGTCCAGCGCATGAAACCGTATGATGCATCACCGGTAATTCTAGCATCTTTAGGAGTGATCTTCCAATGACTCTCCAAAGCCATCCAAGCATCTTTGAGTTCACTCATTACAGCCTTCGAAAGCCTACTAACCTTTGATGATTACCTCATCACGGATAGAGGGAATGCTGAAATGCGACCTACTCAGGCATCTTCACATGCGTATGCTAGTATTGGCGATGTTGCTTTCGGCAATGTTAGCGCCTTCAGTTCTAGCAGATGTGAAATGGGAAGAAGATGGCTGGTTGGCAACCATAGGAAAGGAGCGTTTGGACAAAGGCGATGAGTTTGGATGCTATGGAATGCCAAATCTAGAATGGAAAGCAGACCCGGGAGCTGTTGCGCTCGAATGTAGGGAATACATCGAAGATAGAATAGACGCTTCAAAATGGTCCTCAACTCCGATTTCGACATTCACTCCAAGCGATTTAACAGCCGCTCAACACACGATTATTGCAAATCAGGGTTACAGCATACATGGAGATAATACAGGTCAATCTGCTACTGCTTGGCATTCTGCAGAAAATGAGCCTGAAAGAGAATACGATTGGTATGATCTAGGCCGTAGAGGCGGCTCTCTCGAGAAAGGGATTGCTGACCTTTCAGAATTAGAATCTGAGTTAGATGCTGGTGGCTTAGTCAATATGTACTGGGTTGGAAGGATACACGATGCTACAGTAAGGCATGATGGCGATGTTGTTGAAATGCTTTCCAAGAGAGATGATGTTTGGTTCACTACTTGGGGTGAAGCATTCTCGTATTGGTCCGTTGAAAGGTGTAATAGTTTCAACCATTCACTTTCGGATTCAACTCTATATTTTGAATCAATAGATTCGGTTGCGTGCAGGGCTGCTTCCAATGCTTGGAACGTTCCCGTAACTTGGATTGCTAACATATCATCTGCAGATGTGGTTGATTCGAATTTACCGGAACTAGATGTAAGTGATTCAAACACTAAAGAAGGATGGAGGCAAGAAGGTTCAATTCTATATATCAGCGTATTAGCAGGTAATGAAGTGGAATTTAATCTAACTGAAGATGTAGAATATGACATTTTGGGAAGAACGAAATTTTTCAACAATAAGAGCGCTGCATTGACCATTGCTGGACATTCAACAACCGACCTTTTCTTGTGGTCGAAAAGATTTGATGACCATGATTTCTTGAAGTTCACCTGGTTAATATCCCCAAGAGGACTGGAAGAGGGTCTCGAGTGGTTACCGTACGCAGGAATTGGAGTTCTAGTTGCCAGTGTCTCGGGAATCTGGTTATTGCTCAAGAAGGACGCCTTAGCCTACTCTAAGGCCGAAGAGTTGATGCCTGTTGTTGATGGCGGTGACGATGATGAATGACGATGTTACCATCGACCCGTGGGGCTCATCCCAATCCACGGATTATTCAAGAATCATCGAAAAGTTCGGTCTTTCTTCGATGGAAGGAGTCACATTAGATTCACCCTCAAGACTCCACCGCAGAGGCGTGGTGTTCGCTCACAGAGATTTTGATCTGATATTGGAGGCTAAGCGCCTTGGAAGTCCGTTTGGAGTTTTAACCGGTTTAATGCCATCAGGGAAAATGCACTTGGGCCACTCAATGGTAATCGATCAGGTCAAATGGTTCCAAGAACAAGGTGGTGATGTTACTATAGCTGTTGCCGATTTAGAATCGACTGCGACTCGTGGTATTTCTTTGGAAGAAGGTAGGAGAATTGCCAGCGAAGAGTATGTTGCAAACTATGCAGCACTAGGACTGGACCCTGACAAGACAACCGTATATTTCCAATCACAGCGCAATGTTGTTCAAAAGTTAGGATTCCAGTTAGGTAAGAGAACCAACCTTTCCGAACTCGAAGCAATTTACGGATTTGATGGCTCAACCAATCTGGCCCACGTTCAAGCGCCATTGGTGCAAGCAGGAGATATTCTGCACCCACAGTTAGATGAATACGGTGGTTTGCGCCCGATTGTAGTGCCTGTAGGAATTGACCAAGATCCTCATCTAAGGTTAACTAGAGGGCTTGCAGCCAAGACAAATTGGTTCAATGTTAGCGATGCTAAAATGGGTTTGCAAGTCGGAGTTTCAGTTCAAGATGATAATGCTTCAGTTATGGGAGTTGAACCTAGTGGTAGAGTCAACAAAGATGTGCAAAAGCAGGTTTTCTCTCGAATTGTTAATGCAATTTCAGGCCTAGGATATTCAGATATAATGTCCAATCCGAAACACGGTACAGTCAACATTCCTAGTGCTACTGCCAAAGATAAGGGTGCTATCAGAATTGCACTACTTGCTCTCGAAAGAGAGATGGGAGGAATGGGACTATTGGCTCCTTCTAGCACCTATCATCGATTTGCAGTCGGAATGACTGGTGACAAAATGTCCTCTTCAAAGCCAAAGACCACGCTATTCCTTGGAGACGATGTTGCCACAGCTGAGAAGAAAATCAAGAAATCATTCTCAGGTGGCCAGGCTACTGTTGAGGAACACCGCAGGTTAGGTGGAGACCCTGACAAGGATGTTGCATATCAGTACATGATGTATTTCTTTGAAGAGGATGATTCATTCCTAGAAGAAATAAACCAAGGATACCGTGCGGGTAAAATTCTTGCAGGTGAAATGAAACAAATGTGCATTGAAAGAGCCACAGAGTGGCTGACTAATCTATCCGAGAAGAGAGATGAAACCTCTCACTTAGTCGAGAAGTTTTTTGAATAATCAAGACAGTCTAATCGTCTCTAAATTCTGAGGGGCGTAGGTTCGAACCTTGAATTTCTCACGTAGTGTTCTACCTAGTTCATTGCACTTGAAGTAGTCACCATGGTGACAGATGACATTCTTTGGCCTCGGACTCATGTTCTCAATGAATTCGAGCAATTGCCTTCTGTCTGAATGTCCGCTGAAGCCATCAATAGTAGCCATTTCACAACCGATTTTTACGATTTCAGTTTGCCCATCGATAACCATTGGAACTTCACTGAATCCCTTTTGTAATCTCCTTCCGAGTGTACCTTCTGCTTGGTAACCGACGAAACAAAGTGAGTTTCGATTCTCGTGAGCCCAATTTTGGAAATAATTCATGACAGGTCCTCCATTCATCATTCCACTTGTTGCAAGAACGATACACGGACTGCTGTCCATAACAATCGACTCACGCATTTCACGTCCCTGAACAGGTCTAAACCATTCACTTGTGAATGGGTTGTTTCCATCATCGGTTAGCAGACTCTTCCTTAGGGATTGTGTCAGATAATTTGGATGCGATGAATGAATTGCAGTTGCTTCCTGAATCATTCCATCCAAGTAAACTGGAACGGGTTTAACGGCACCCGATCTAAACAATTCATCAAT
>TARA_B100000674_G_scaffold152227_2_pt1 | contig 22234 bp, 16 predicted proteins | sample TARA_B100000674 | Tara Oceans TARA_B100000674 (sample SAMEA2622759) | marine metagenome | biome: marine biome (ENVO:00000447); feature: surface water layer (ENVO:00002042); material: "saline water (ENVO:00002010), including plankton (ENVO:xxxxxxxx)" | depth 5 m
CAAAGGACAAACGCACATGGTTGCCGGTTTCGGCCTCATAGGTTTCTGCGGCCTTGGTCATGGCATTGGTCAGACTGGCAGCGGCGAAAACAGTGATGTCTTCGGCATTTGCGGCGGTGCTGGCTGTAAGGACGAGTGTGGCGGCAAACAGATTGCGGAGTAAGCGGTTCACGGTGGGGCTCCCGGTGAGTGATTCAGTATCGCTATATTTTTATGAATATAGCGATGTGTCAAGCAACGGATTGATAAAACCGCATCGATCTGGAAACGGGTAGAAATGAAAACAGCCCGCTCGTGGCGGGCTGTCTGGTTTAAATGCCAGAGCGTCGGTTACTGGCAAACCGCGGCACGCAGCGGATCATCAGCGCCCATATCGAACCATTCATCCATCCCGGTCGGGAAGCCGTTGCTATCAAGTGCGGTGTCCGGGGTGATATAGCCGCGCCGACCTTGTGCACAATCGACAAGGTGGGTCAGGGCAAGGGTTTCACCACCCTTACGCAGTAGCAAGGTCATGACACGCTTTTCGTCCGGGTTTTGCGGGTTGGCAACCAGCTTGTCGTGGTCAATCGCAGTAAAGCGATTGGTTGGCGCGGAAACCAGTGTCCAGGGCGCGAAGATGTTTTCGTCGGTGAATGTTTGAATGACGCTGATGGTTTGCGGCAGGCGTGCCTCATAGCGATCAAACCAGGTGTATTCATCCCAGATCATGTAGCCGAACATCGCAATTGCGGCGACAAAGGGAACGACATATTTCGGTGCTTTGCGGCCCCACAGGCGGAACAGCAGCATGACCACACCAGCCGATGCAAACCCGACAACAACTGTCGTGAAGATGAAGACGTACATACGGGGGTGGCTCCCAATTCGCTGTTATTGTTGGTGGGGCATTTGTTTAACCCTGATAACCGATTAGCGCAGTATCCGGTCGAGCTCAAGTTCGCCTTTTGGATCACGTTTGGCGATCTGCGCGAGAAACAGGCCAGAGGCGGCAATCGCATCGGATAGCGCATTATGTGCCCTAAAGGGTGGCAGGTTGTGATTTCGACGTAGGGTATCAAGGCGAAGGGCACCGGCCTTCATCGGCTCCCCACTGCGCCGGATGTCACGCAGTGCGAGCACAAGGGTATCGACTGTCGGGATTTGCAGTGGTGCGCCAAAGCAGCGTTTGCATGCCTGACCAAGAAAGCCCAGTTCAATCGGTGCATGATGGGAAATCAAAACGCGCCCGGCCATTTGCGGCAACAGATGTTCAAGGGCGGCTTCAATATTCGGGGCATCGGCGACGTCGCTATCAAAAATCCGGTGTACCACGACCGAGCTTTCACTGAGCTCCTTGGACGGCCTGACCAGAATATGCTCGCAACTTGAAAAATCGACCGCAAGCTGGCGAATGATCACCCAGCCAAGGCTGACGATTTCAGCCTTTTTGGGGTCGAGGCCCGTGGTTTCGAGATCAAGGGCGATAAATTCGGTTTCCATCACCGATCTGTCGGGGTCGGCTGGTGGGACATCGTAATAGGTCCGCAAAGCCCCGGTGGCCTTGCGCTGGATGAAATCACGGTACAGGCGGCTATCAAGGATCTTTTCGCGCAATCCCATATCGATCAGGTCCCGCTTTTGCCAAAGGCGTGCTCAAGCGCGCTCTGAAGGTTCTTGATCACCGAGAAGGCATCTTTCAGGTGGCTGCGCTCAAACGCTGACAGGCTTTCGGGTTGCAGGAAGTTATCGGGCTTTTCACCGCGCCGGATTTGCCGGACCTGATGTTTGAGACGTGTAATGCTGACAAATTCAAAGGCATCCAGAAGGTCGGACGCCCCCTGATTGCTAATCGATGGGAAGGCCTTGACGGCATTAAGGCGTTCATAGGTGTTTACCGCCTCAACCCCATTGGCAAGGGCATGGATGCGCGCCAGATCAACAATCGGCACGACACCATTGTGTTTCAGATCAAGGGTCTTGTCATGCTCGCCGCCACGGATCATGACGAAGTTCTTGAAGAAGCCAAGCGGTACATGATGGGTCAGGGCGTTGCCGACCATATAGGCCTGGAAAATGCGGTTGTCCTTGGCCTTGGAAACGATCATGCGGTGCAGGTCATCAAACAGGCTTTTGGTGCCATGGACTGGCCGCAGGTCAAACCAGACGGAACATAGCATCAGGGATTTTGGTTCGGGCTGTTCGATCCATTTATTGAAATATTGCTGCCAGGTGCGGGCCGGTTGGCGCCATTCATCGATCTTGGCCATCATGTCGCCCGGGCAATAGACATAGCCAACCTTGTGCAAGCCATCACAGACGTAATCAGCCAGCTTCTTGAAATACGCGCCGTGCTGTTCAGCATCATAGGCGTCATCAATGATCAGGCAGTTATCCTGATCCGACAGGGCGGTTTGTTCCTGTCGTCCTTGCGATCCGCCAGCCATCCAGACGTACGGAACAGGTGGCGGGCCAAATTCTTCTTCTGCCAGTTGCAGAAGGCGGGCAGTTGCCGCGTCCGACAGGGTTGTCACGATATGCCCGGCATTATGCGATGTCGCGCCCGCCTCGATCAGGTGGCTCAGGAGTTCGGGGACCTGGGCAATGACCTTTGCCATTTCTTCGGGTTCGGTCAGCTTGCCGATGCGGCCCGCCATATAAACAGCCGACAGCGATTGGCGGGCGAGCAGGTTATTGGTGGTGATCATGCCAACCGCCTTGCCATCCTTCATGACCGGCAGGTGGCGGATATTGTTGCGCGTCATGGTCAGAAGCGCATCGAAGGCGTATTGATCCGGCGAAATCGAGATCGGCTTTTCGGTCATGATGGCTGTGACCGGCTCGTCATAGCTGCGGCCCTTGGCAATCACGCGGTTTCGCAGGTCGCGGTCGGTCATGATGCCGGCAACGCCATCATCGCCCTCGGTGATCAGCAGGCAGGAAACACGTTCCTTGCTCATCAGCTGACCGGCTTCAAGGATCGATGCGGATTTGTCGATGCTGACCAGATCACGTGCGATCAGGTCGCTGACCTTCACACTCATCAGTTTGAGCTGATCGTCATCGCGGCTTTCAAGCAGTTGCATGCCGCTGCGCAGGCGATCCCCGCCCATCTGCGAGAAGAAATAGCTGAATTGCGGATACTTGCCCGTCAGGTCATGGAAGTCCTTTTCGGGCAGCAAGTAACACAGGCTGTCTTCAAGGGTGGTGATGTTGTTGGCAGCCCGTCCGTTCTGATACATCGCGCGTACGCCAAAACATTCACCCTCCGACAGGCGGGCAAGCAGTTGCCCGTTCGGATCACGAGTTTCGGTGCCGCCGGTGCGAATAATGTAAAGATGCAGGCATTGCTGTTCGGGCGACAGGACCTTGGTCCCAGCACGGAAATAGCGGGCCTGAAGACGCTTGGGCAGGGCGTTGATTTCTGCGTCGGGTAGCAGATCGAACGGGTGATGTTGTTTCAGAAATTCGGCAATTTCTTCGAGTTCGATGCTCATGACCTTTTTTCCTCCGCGAGGGCACGCCCTGATTGCATTGTTGCCTGAGTGAGGCCGAAAAGAAAAGCCCCCGGATCAAGGATCCGGGGGCCTGCAACAGTTTTTGGCAAACTGGTTGACCGATTAGTGGTCAACCGCGCCACCGGCCCCTTTCGGAACGCGGATATCTTCAATCATGTGCTGGATATGCTCTGGCGGCTCGGCGGTGACTTTCGACACAGCGAAAGCAACGATGAAGTTCAGAACCATACCAACCGCACCAATGCCTTCCGGCGAGATGCCAAACAGCCAGTTTTCAGGCGTGTTTGCAATGATCGGGTCGAAGAACACACCTTTATAGGCAAGGATATAGCCCATGGTGAAGACCAGACCGGTCAGCATGCCGGCAATCGCGCCTTCGCGGTTAACCTTCTTGGAGAAGATCCCCATGATGATAACCGGGAACAGCGAGGATGCGGCAAGACCGAAGGCGAAGGCCACCACCTGTGCCACAAAGCCCGGAGGATTGTAGCCCAGATAACCGGCAATCAGGATCGCGACCGCAGCGGCAATACGCCCTGCCATCAGTTCCTGTCCTTCTGTCATGTTTGGTGTGAATGTACCTTTGAGAAGGTCATGCGATACGCCAGACGAAATCACAAGCAACAGACCAGCAGCCGTCGACAGGGCAGCGGCGATACCACCTGCTGCAACCAGTGCGATGACCCAGTTCGGAAGCTGTGCGATTTCCGGGTTGGCCAGAACCATGATGTCACGGTCAACCTTCAGCTCGTTACCCTGCCAGCCGAACTCGGCTGCCTTGGCGGCGAACTCTGCGTTTGCGTCGTTGTAGTACTGGATACGGCCATCGCCGTTTTTGTCTTCAAACGACAGGAGGCCGGTAGCTTCCCAACGTTTCATCCAGTCCGGACGCTCTTCAAAGACAAGGTTACCTTCCGGATCGCCGACTTCGCCTGTCTGGATGGTTTCGGTCAGGTTCAGGCGAGCCATTGCACCAACTGCCGGAGCGGTGGTGTAAAGCAGCGCGATGAAGACCAGTGCCCAACCAGCCGAGGAACGTGCGTCACGAACTTTCGGAACGGTGAAGAAGCGAACGATAACGTGCGGCAGACCTGCGGTACCAACCATCAGGGCAACGGTGATTGCAAAGATATCAATCGTTGACTTGCTGGTGGTGGTGTATTCGAGGAAGCCGAGTTCCGTCACAACCTGGTTCAGGCGATCAAGCATGAATTCGCCGGTGCCATTCACGGTCGAGCCGAATGCCAGCTGCGGCAGCGGATTGCCGGTCAGCTGGAAGGCAATGAAGATTGCCGGAATGGTGTAGGCAACAATAAGAACGCAATACTGTGCAACCTGGGTATAGGTAATGCCCTTCATGCCGCCAAGAACGGCGTAGATGAAGACGATGCCCATGCCGACGATCAGGCCGGTCAGGATTTCAACTTCAAGGAAGCGCGAGAACACGATACCAACGCCGCGCATCTGACCTGCCACATAGGTGAACGAAATAAAGATCAGGCAGATAACAGCAACGATACGGGCTGCTTTGGAATAATAACGATCCCCGATGAATTCCGGCACGGTGAATTTGCCGTACTTGCGGAGATACGGTGCCAGAAGCATTGCCAGTAGGCAGTAGCCGCCGGTCCAACCCATCAGGTAAACCGAGCCGCCATAGCCAAGGAAGGCAATGAGGCCAGCCATAGAGATAAAGGAAGCAGCTGACATCCAGTCTGCTGCAGTCGCCATGCCGTTGACGACCGGGTTAACACCTTTGCCAGCGACATAGAATTCGCCGGTGGTGCTTGCCTTGGCCCAGATCGCGATGCCGATATACAGCGCGAAGCTCAAACCGACGGCAATATATGTAAGGGTAGTAAGATCCATCTTGTCTGTCTCCCAGATCCTGCGTCAGTCGTCGTCTTCGTGAACGCCGAATTCGCGGTCCAGTTTGTTCATCTTGGCCACATAGACGAAAATCAATGCGACAAAGACGTAAATGGACCCCTGTTGAGCAAACCAGAAACCAAGCTGGAAGCCCGCTATTTCGATCGAATTAAGGGCATCGACAAACAAGATGCCGAAACCGTAGGAAACGATGAACCAGATCACCACAAGTACCGAGACCAGTTTCACGTTTCTCTTCCAGTAGGCTGCGCTTTGTTCATCCATCGCGCGTCTCCTTCCTAGAAATGATAACTTTCCCTGCCGACATCGTTTTTGGATTGTTTTTGCCGGCCGCTTAAACGCGTGGCGTTGAGTGCATTGGGACACACTCATTGCCTGTAAAGGTCGATATCAGCTTTCTAGATGGGCCATAAGCTAATCATTAGTCGTATAGAACAGGGTGTTAGAGGCCTTTGCTCGGCAGCTGCGAACGAAAATAATGACAGAATTCGGTCAGTTTTCATTGTGTGCGATGCAGCATTTCAGGGTTGAAAAACTTGGCGCATTCATGCCTAAAAAGTGACGTTTTCGTACCGTAAAGGGCGCGTTGTCAGTCTTTTGATGGCATTTCTGACCGGAATCGGCCCCGCGTCGTTCTGGTTGGTATGCGTGCGGCTGAGGGCCAGCTCTTCACGCCATGACCGCATGCCAACCGTCTTGTTGTGACTTCGCGCTGGGTCTCTGCGGTTTGAAGTTGTTAAGAGACTGCCTGTCGGTTACAAACGGGCACAGTATTTCAGGTGCGCCTTGGGCGTGCCGGAGTGTTCCGACCCGACGGGGCGGACCCAACGACTTTTGGATGGGGAATTTAATGGCATCCTACCAGTATATTTACGTCATGAAGGACCTGACCAAGATCCTTCCGGGCGGTCGCGAACTTTTCAAGGGCATCACGCTGTCCTTCCTGCCGGGCGTAAAAATCGGTGTTCTCGGGAACAACGGCGCAGGTAAATCGACCCTGCTGAAAATCATGGCCGGCATCGAGAAGGATTATGCCGGTGAAGCCTGGCCTGCTGATGGCGTCAATGTCGGCTATCTTGAGCAGGAGCCGAAGCTTAATCCGGAAAAAGACGTTCTTGGTAACGTCATGGAAGGCTGTGGTTCTATCGTCGACGATCTTGCACGTTTCAACGAAATCAGCGGCAAATTCGCCGAGCCGATGACCGATGACGAAATGAATGATCTCCTTGCCGAGCAGGGCGAACTTCAGGAACGCATCGATGCGGCCAATGGCTGGGATCTGGAACGTACCCTTGAGATCGCGATGGACGCACTGCGTTGCCCGCCCAAGGATGCCGACGTTTCCAAGCTTTCCGGTGGTGAACGTCGTCGTGTGGCTCTTTGCCGTCTTCTGCTGGCAAAGCCTGACATCCTGCTGCTTGACGAACCGACCAACCACCTTGACGCTGAATCGGTTGCCTGGCTTGAACGTCACCTTGAAGATTATCAGGGTACTGTCATTCTGGTTACCCACGATCGTTACTTCCTTGATAACGTCACCGGCTGGATCCTTGAACTTGACCGTGGTCAGGGCATCCCGTTCGAAGGCAACTACTCCTCGTGGCTGGAACAGAAGCAGAAGCGTCTGGAACAGGAAGCCCGTCAGGAAGGCAGCCGTCAGAAACAGCTTGCGACCGAGCTTGAGTGGATCCGTCAGAACCCGAAAGGCCGTCAGGCAAAATCCAAGGCCCGTGTTCGTGCCTATGACGATCTTGTCGCCGAGGCCGCAAAAGCCGTTCCGGATTCAACCAAGATCGTTATTCCGATTGCCGAGCGTCTTGGCAATGAAGTCATCACCGCCGAAGGCCTGACCAAGGCTTACGGTGACAAGCTTCTGTTCGAGAACCTTGATTTCCGCCTGCCGCCGGGCGGCATTGTTGGTGTCATTGGTCCGAACGGTGCTGGTAAAACAACGCTGTTCAAGATGCTGACGGGTGCGGAAACGCCGGATTCAGGTGATCTGAAGATCGGTGAAACCGTCAAGATGGGCTATGTCGATCAGTCGCGTGACTCGCTTGATCCGAACAAGACCGTCTGGCAGGAAGTCTCCGATGGTCTTGACGAGATCCTTCTGGGCAAGCGCCCGATGAGCTCGCGTGCTTATGTTTCGCAGTTCGCCTTCAAGGGTGCGGATCAGCAGAAGAAAGTCGGCCAGCTGTCTGGTGGTGAGCGTAACCGCGTTCATCTTGCCAAGATGCTGAAGTCCGGCTCGAACGTCCTGCTGCTTGACGAACCGACCAACGATCTTGATGTCGATACCCTGCGTGCGCTTGAGGAAGGCCTCCTCGAGTTTGCCGGTTGTGCTGTGGTTATCTCGCACGATCGCTTCTTCCTTGACCGTATCGCGACCCATATTCTTGCCTATGAGGGCAACTCGCATGTCGAGTGGTTCGAAGGGAACTATCAGGAATATGAAGCCGACTACAAACGTCGCTATGGTGAAGAGGCCAGTCGCCCACACCGCATCAAATACAAGCCGCTGACCCGCTAAGGCGGACAACCGGTTTCAGATCAAAGGCCACCTTCCTCGGACGGTGGCCTTTTTTCATGCGTAAGCAGTGCCAGAGTGACGCAACAAAAAAAGCCACCGTCCGAGGAAGGTGGCTTTCGTATTCGATATTTGAGACGGGCTTTGTCTTAGAGGCCGGTCTTTGCCTTCAGTGCTGCGGTCAGTGCGCCGACATCATCGTTATTCTGCTGAATAACTGATGTGAACTCGTCACGCTGGGTGATGCCCATGCTCAGACCTTCGATGGAAACATCAATGATCTTGTAGCTGTCATCAAACATCCGCATCCGCCACACGATATTGATCGGCGGGCCGTCCGGACGGACAAACTGCGAATCGACGAAGGTGTCCTTGTTCTTCTGGGTCTCGTCACCAACGACAAACTGTTCGCCGTTGAATTCCTTGAACTGGTTGGCGTAATTCAGCGCCAGATAGTTCTGCAGAAGGACAGAGAACTCTTCGATTTCCTGGCTGGAAATCGTACGCCAGTAACGACCAAGAACGAAGCGCGAGACAACATCCATCTCGAAATAACGGTCCATAAGGGACACGAACTTTTCGCGGCGGACTTCGTCAGCAAGGGTATGGTCGGTGAGTTCGGCCATGGCCTGATCAGCCATGGTTTGAATAACATCGGCAGCGCTGGTTTCAACAGCGACTTCGGCAACGACGTCAGAAGACAGGCTCGTTGCCGACGCGTGGCCAGACCATGCTGCTACGATGGCGATCATCGCGGCAGCTGGTATGGCGATCTTGTTGTTTGCCATGATGGGCTCTTACTGGCTTGCTGCTTCGACGGCATCATCAAAGTCGAAAGATGCACTTTCATCTTCGACGGCGGATGCCGGTGCCGGGGCGCCGTTGCGAATCAGCGTATTACGCTGCTGACGATACAGGCTGCGCAGAGCTGCATAATAGTCGATCGACGATTTCTGCAGTTCGTTCAGCTGATTGATCGTGGCGTAACGCGTATGCAGCGCAGTCAGACCAAGAGAACCCCAGTAAAGCGCTTCTGCGGTGTCGCTGTTTTCGGCACCCCAAGTCAGCGGGTTGGCAACATAATCAACAGCAATACCCGTCGTGTCACGCAGGTTGGACGGACCAATCAGCGGAAGCACGATGTAAGGGCCGCCGCCGATGCCATAATGGGCAAGGGTCTGGCCGAAATCTTCGCGACGATACGGAATGCCGAAATCAGTCGCGACATCGTTAAAGCCAAGAAGACCAATCGTCGAGTTCATGATGAAACGCTGGAACGAGGCAGCAGCCTGATCCGGATCACCTTGCAGCAACGCGTTGAACGAGTTCAACGGTTCGTTGATGTTGCGCACAAAACTCGCGACGGAGGTTTTGACAGGTTGCGGGGCAATGTCGCGGTACCACATTGCAGCGGGATACAGGACCATGAAATCAACAGCGCCGTTAACGCCGTGAACCACGCGGTTCACCGGCTCAAGCGGGTCGTAATCACTCGTGTCCTGCGCTGGTTCTGTCGATGCGCACGCGGTCAGCAAAGACAGCGATCCTGCGGCACAAAGCGAAAGCAAAGTTCGGAACTTCATTATTTTTAGCCAACCGATGTTCGATACACAGACTTCCCCTGACCCAAAACGTTTTCAGTGAGGGACACCAAAAAACGTTACCGATCAACCTTCTGCTCGAAAGGGCGACCATGTAACGCACACGCCTTAGATATCCATCTGGTTAGCATAGGGGGAATTTAAACACCAGCATACAAAAAGTTGATCGCAATCAAGCAGTTTTCTGGTGTTGCATTTGAGCAACATGTTTTGCTGTGAAAATAGTCCTTGAACAAATATAAACATATCTTTATATCTTTCTCACCGACATGGAGGGTACTGGTATGGAACAGGTTCTGGCAAGATTGCGCGCAGCTGCAGAAGCAACGCGGCTTCGTCTGCTGGCGATCTGTGCCGAGTGCGAACTGACCGTAAGCGAGATCACCCAGATCATTGGTCAAAGCCAGCCCCGCGTATCCCGACATCTTAAACTATTGTGCGAAGCGGGCCTGCTTGTCCGGTTCCGTGAAGGCACGTGGGTATTCTATCGCACCCCCCATTCTGGTCCGGGTGCAGACCTTGTTCAGCCGGTGCTGGATCTGTTGCCCAAGGACGACGAAACCCTTTCGCTTGATCGTGCCCGTCTTGAGCAGGTGAAGGCGGAGCGTGAGAAGATCGCGACCGAGTATTTCCGTGCCAATGCCGAGGATTGGGATCGGATTCGATCCCTGCATGTCGATGAGGCCGTGGTCGAAAAGGCCTTGCTTGAGACGGTTGGTGATCTGACCGGCGGGCGTATTCTTGATGTCGGAACTGGCACCGGTCGGATCCTTGAGCTTCTGGGGCGCAATGCCGAGGAAGGCGTTGGCGTTGATATGTCGCGCGAAATGTTGGCGGTCGCACGTGCCCGTCTGCAGCGCGCGGATCTGTCGAACTGCCTTGTCCGGCAAGCCGATATGTATCAGCTGCCTTATCCGGGCGGCATGTTTGATGTCGTGACCCTTCATCAGGTGCTGCATTTTGCCGAAAAACCTGACGCTGCCCTTGCCGAGGCGGCGCGCGTTTTGGCGCCCGGTGGCAAGCTTGTGATCGTTGATTTTGCCCAGCATGAACATGAAGAACTGCGCGAAGAACATGCGCACCGACGTCTTGGTTTTGACGATGCGTCGATCAATGCGTGGTTCCGCGCCAACGGGCTTGAGCCAGACAATGTCGTAAGCCTGCCAGGCAAGCCGCTGACCGTTCGGATTTGGGTGGCGCATCCGATGTCCGATCAGGCGCAAAAGAATAGTGAGAAGGCTGCCGAATAACGCGCAGCCGTTACCAAAATACCTAAATAAAAAGACCCGACCGACGGGAACGTGAAGACAGGATTGAGATATTGATATGATGACGGTTCCAGAAATCAAGGCAGTACGCAAGAACCTGCGGGTTTCGTTCGAATTCTTTCCTCCGAAAACGGAAAAGATGGAAGAAACCATGTGGCGATCGATCCACCGGCTTGCGCCGCTCAATCCGTCTTTTGTCTCGGTGACTTATGGGGCAGGCGGCACCACGCGTGGCCGCACCCACGGCAGCGTGACCCGCATTCAAAAGGAAACCGGCATTCCGGCGGCGGCCCACCTGACCTGTGTTGGGCACACCAAGGAAGAGATCGATGAGATCGCACGCAGCTATTGGGACGAAGGCATTCGTTCCATCGTTGCCCTGCGTGGGGATATGCCCGAAGCGACTGGCAAGTACGAGCCGACCCCGGGTGGGTATGCCTATGCGGTTGATCTGGTTGCCGGGCTTAAGGAAATTGCCGATTTCGATATTTCCGTTTCCGCCTATCCGGAAACCCACCCGGATGCGCCAAGTGCTGATTTCGAGATCGAGTATCTCAAACGCAAGATCGATGCGGGTGCGAACCGCGCGATCACGCAGTTCTTCTTTGATAACGAAACCTATCTGCGGTTCCGTGACAAATGCGTTGCGGCCGGGATTGATGCGCCGATCGTTCCGGGAATTCTGCCGGTAACCAATTTTGCCTCGCTCTTGAATTTTGCGGGCATGTGTGGTGCTTCTGTTCCGCAGCGTTTGCATTGGCGTTTCGAGGGGCTTGATGAAGACCCGGATACGCGCCGCATGGTTGCTTTCCACGAAGCCATTTCACAAGTGGAAGGTTTGATCAGCGAAGGCGTGACCGACTTCCACTTCTATACGCTTAACCGTGCCGAACTGACCTATGCCATCTGCCATGCGCTGGGCATTCGCGGGACCGAACAGGCAGCTGCCTGAGGGACCCGTTGTTCTGTAACCGGACGCATGAAGATTTGATTGGATGAAAAAGATGAATGATCGCAAGGAACGCATTGCCCTGCTGCGCAAACGGGCCGAGGAAAAGATCCTGATCCTTGATGGCGCAATGGGCACGATGATCCAGAAGCACAAGCTGACCGAGGAAGACTATCGCGGTGAACGCTTCGCCGACTGGAAGCAGGATGTGAAGGGTAATAACGATCTTTTGTCGCTAACCCAGCCGGACATCATCAAGGACATCCACCTGCAATATATTGCAGCCGGCGCGGACCTGAACGGCACGAATACCTTTAGCGCGACGACGATTGCCCAGGCCGATTACGGCATGGAAGATCTGGCTTACGAGATCAATTTCGAAAGTGCTAGGATCGCGCGTGCCGCCTGCGACGAATGGGAAGCCGCCCATCCCGGTGATGTGCGATTTGTCAACGGCGCGATCGGCCCGACCAACCGTACTGCTTCGATTTCGCCGGATGTGAATAATCCGGGCTTCCGCGCGATCACCTTTGATCAGCTCAAAGAAGCCTACAAGGAAGCAGCAAACGGTTTGCTTGATGGCGGGGCGGATACGCTTCTGGTCGAAACCATATTTGATACGCTCAATGCCAAGGCCGCACTGTTTGCCATTGATGAGGTTCTTGAAGAACGCGGTGAAGATGTGCCGGTAATGATTTCTGGCACGATCACGGATGCATCGGGCCGGACCCTGTCGGGGCAGACGACCGAGGCGTTTTATAACTCCGTGCGTCATACCAAGCCGTTCTCGATTGGCCTTAACTGCGCATTGGGGGCTGCTCAGCTGCGTCCGTACGTGCAGGAACTTTCGCGTATTGCCGAATGCCGCGTTTCGGTTTACCCCAATGCTGGCCTGCCGAACGAGTTCGGCGAATATGATCAGTCGGACGCCGAAATGGCAGCTTTGGTCAAGGAATGGGCTGAAACCGGCATGGTCAACCTTCTGGGGGGCTGCTGTGGAACGACGCCGCCGCATATCAAGGCGATTGCCGATGCGGTTGCGAATGCCAAACCGCGCACTGTGCCGAAGTTCGAACCGCGTATGCGTTTGTCAGGCCTTGAGCCGTTTGACGCCGCATAATCCCGATATTGATTGCTGAAAAGAGATCGAAAAGACCCATGACCGACATTTCCAGATTTATCAATATTGGTGAACGGACCAACGTTGCCGGATCGCTGAAATTCAAGAAGCTGATCGTTGAAGAAGATTACGATGCAGCCCTTGAGATTGCCCGTCAGCAGGTCGAAAACGGCGCACAGATCATCGACATCAACATGGATGATGCGATGCTGGATGCTGAAACCGCGATGGTCAAGTTCATCAACCTGATCGCGGCCGAACCCGACATTGCCCGTGTGCCAATCATGGTCGACAGTTCCAAATGGAACGTGATTGAGTCCGGTCTGAAATGCCTGCAGGGCAAGGGGATCGTCAACTCGATCAGTCTGAAGGAAGGCGAAGAACCCTTCATCGCACAGGCCAAGATGCTGCGCCGTTATGGGGCGGCTGTTGTTGTCATGGCCTTTGATGAAAAAGGTCAGGCCGATACGGTTGATCGCAAGTTTGAAATCTGTAAACGCAGCTATGACGTGCTGGTCGAAAAAGTCGGCTTCCCGCCCGAAGACATCATTTTCGATCCGAACATCTTTGCTGTCGCGACCGGGATTGAGGAACACGACAATTACGCCGTCGATTTCATCGAGGCCTGCCGCCTGATCAAGACGCATCTGCCCTATGCCAAGATTTCCGGCGGTGTTTCAAACGTGTCCTTCTCGTTCCGTGGTAACAACCCGGTGCGTGAAGCCATGCATTCGGTGTTCCTCTATCACGCCATCAAGGCGGGACTGGATATGGGCATCGTCAATGCCGGTCAGCTGGTTGTTTACGAAGAAATCCCTGCGGAACTGCGTGAACGCGTTGAGGACGTCATCCTCAACCGTCGTTCGGACGCAACCGACCGCCTGCTTGAAGTGGCCGAGAAATACAAAGGTACCGGCGGGCCCGAGAAAAAGGCTGATCTTGAATGGCGTAAAAAGCCGGTCAATGAACGTCTGGCCCATGCGCTGGTCAATGGTATTGCCGAGTTTGTCGAAGAAGACACCGAAGAAGCCCGTCAGCAGGCAGACAAGCCGCTTCATGTGATTGAAGGGCCGCTGATGGATGGTATGAACATTGTTGGTGACCTGTTTGGCGCTGGCAAGATGTTCCTGCCGCAGGTTGTGAAATCTGCCCGTGTGATGAAAAAGGCTGTCGCCTATCTGATCCCGTTCATTGAGGAAGAAAAAGACGGCAAGCACGAAACCAATGGCAAGATCCTGCTGGCAACGGTGAAGGGCGATGTCCATGACATCGGCAAGAACATCGTCGGTGTGGTTCTGCAATGTAACAACTTCGAGGTCATTGACCTTGGTGTGATGGTGCCGACCCAGAAAATCATCGAGACCGCCAAGGCTGAGAAGGTCGACATGATCGGGCTTTCGGGCCTGATTACGCCGTCGCTTGAGGAAATGACCTATGTCGCGGCCGAAATGGAACGCGAAGGTCTTGATATCCCGCTTCTGATCGGCGGTGCGACGACATCGAAGGTCCATACCGCGGTCAAGATCGCGCCGAACTACCTGAAATCATCGGTGGTTTACGTGATCGATGCATCGCGTGCGGTTGGTGTTGCAAGCCAGTTGCTTTCCGAAACCCATCGCGAACGTTTTGCTACGGAAATTCGCAATGAATATGTCGCGATGGCGGAAAAGCACGCAGCACAACAGCTGCAGAAAAAGCGTTTCTCGCTTGCCGATGCACGCGCCAACAAGGCGCAGCTTGATTGGGAAAACTTCGAGGCACCGGTGCCGCTCAAACCGGGTATCACCCTGTTTGAAGAGTTCGATCTTGAAGAGCTGGTATCGCGCTTTGACTGGAAACCGTTCTTCGAGACCTGGGAACTGCATGGTCGCTTCCCCGATATCCTTCAGGATGAAAAGGTCGGTGAGACCGCACGCAGTCTTTATGAAGATGCGCAGGCGATGCTCAAGAAAATCATTGCCGAGAAATGGTTTAAACCCAAGGCGGTTGTCGGTCTGTGGCCGGCCAACTCGGTCGGTGATGATATCGAAGTCACCCCGGCACCGGATCACAATGAACCGGTAATGCTTCATACCCTGCGTCAGCAGATGTTCCGTGAAAATAACAAGCGCCCGAACCGTGCGTTGGCCGACTACATTGCGCCAAAAGACAGCGGCAAAACCGACTATATCGGTGCCTTCGTTGTTACGGCCGGACCGGAAGTCGAAGAAATTGCCGGCAAGCTTGAAGCAGAGCATGACGATTACAATGCCATTCTGGTCAAGGCCCTTGGTGACCGATTTGCCGAGGCCTTTTCCGAGCGCATGCATGAAGAGGTCCGTAAGGAGCTTTGGGGCTATGCCCCGGATGAGACGCTTGGCAATGATGACCTGATTGCTGAAAACTATCGCGGTATCCGTCCGGCACCGGGTTATCCGGCCTGCCCGGAACACACCGAAAAGGGCATTCTTTGGGATCTTCTGGATGCTGAAAAGAATGTCGGTGTGTCGCTTACCGAAAGCTATGCCATGACGCCGACCGCATCGGTCAGCGGGCTTTATTTCGCCAACCCGGATGCGAAGTATTTCGGTCTTGGCAAGATTGAGCGCGATCAGGTGGAAAGCTATGCCGAGCGCAAGGGCATGACCCTGGCAGAGGCAGAGCGCTGGTTGGCGCCGAACCTGAATTACGATCCGCGTCAGGCAAAATAATCGCCTTACCGGTCGCAATGAAAAGCCCCGCAGACTGCACTCTGCGGGGCTTTTTTATTGGGTGCGTTTAACGCGGTCTAGTGTGTAGGGCGACAGAACTTGCCACGCTCGGTAATGCCGACAATCACAATGCCAATCAGACCGAGCGAGAAGTAACCTGCCAGAAGCGGGATCACCGTGCCATTGAACTGCTGTCCGATAATGCCGCCCGCGATCACGCCGATCAGGGTGCTGTAGACACCAATCATCGAAGATGCGGTACCGGCAATCGCGCCGACCGGTTCCATTGCGAGTGAATTGAAATTCGGCATGGTCAGCGAGAAGCAGAACAGGATCGTCGTCAGGCCGATGCCAAACAGCAGCAAGGGCGGCTGCCCGTCAAACCAAATCGCAATAAGAACATTGATCAGGCTGCTGCCCGTCATGATGAACAGAGCAACATGCGAAATCTTGTGCATGCCGATCTTGCGCACGAGCCGCGCATTGACGAACGAAGAAACGCTCATGCAGGCAGCAATCATCCCGAAGACCAGCGGGAACCATACCCCAAGACCGTATACTTCGGTTTCAAAGATTTGCTGGGCCGATCCGATATAGGCCATCAGGCAGGCAAACATCATGCCCATGGCGGTGGCATAGCCGAGCGTCTGACGGTTGGTCACGGTGGTTCTGATGTCACGCACGATCCGGCGCATCGAAAGCCTGTGTCGGTATTCCGGGTGCAGGGTTTCCGGCATGCGCAGCAGATACCAGCAGACAATCGCAATCGCCAGGACAAGCGTGCTGACAAAAATCATGTGCCAGTTGGCCAGTGCCAGAATAAGGCTGCCTGATGCGGGGGCAAACACCGGCAGGATAATGAATACCATCATGACAAACGACATAACGCGTGCCATTTCGCGACCTTCGAAACAGTCACGCGTTATCGCCATGGTCAAAACGCGCGGCGCAGCAGCCCCAAGGCCCTGCACAAAACGTGCGACCAGAAGATGTTCAAAGCTGTCGGCAAAGATCGCCATGATCGTGCCGATGCAATAGATGCCAAGGCCGGCAATCAGGGTGGGGCGACGGCCGAAGCTGTCAGCAAGCGGTCCATAAACAATCTGCATCAGGCCAAATGCGATCATGAAAACATAGATCAGCATCTGCATACGGTTGCCGTCTTCGATCCCATAATCCTGTGCAATCGGCCCAAAGGCCGGCAACAGGTTATCAATCGACAGTGCAACCAGCCCGATGGTGATCGCCATCAGGCAGATAAATTCAACAAGTCCTGGCAACGGCCGAGCCGCCTGCGTACCCGTTGGTCGAGGGTCATTCATTATTTTTGGTTCCGTTGAGAACAATTGGTGGCGTCTCTGGCCCCGCTTTCACGCAGCGCGGGCAGAATGATGCATTTCGTGTGTTTTTGGCAATGACGGTTTTCTTAAACGGGATCGCGGCACTGGGGCTGCCCTGAACCCGGGTCACTTGTTGTTACACATCCACCCGGATCAATCAATGGGTGTCAGAAATGCGAAAATAACCGTGGTATTGCTTGTCTTTACCCTTTATTCGCAGGAAAAGCTGATCCTATGATCATTCCAAATCCCGCGTTGCCAACCCCGGTATAGTTGAAATGGCTGAAAAGCTTCTGAAATCGAACATCTTTTTGAACCGTCTACGCCGCATCGTCAAAAGCGAGCAACTGGTTCTGTCGATTTTGGCTTTGATTGTCGGCGCACTGGCCGGGGGTGGAACGATCCTGTTTCGTGACGGTTTGTTGTTCATCCAGTCGCTGTTTTTTGGAACCGGCGAAGAGGCCCTTCACCGTCATCTAAGCGAAATTCCGGTCTGGCAGCTTATTCTTGCGCCGACGGTCGGCGGTCTGATTGTCGGTGTTTTCATCTACAAGTTCCTGCCCGAAAAGCGCCCGCATGGGGTTGCCGACGTTATTGATGCTGCATCCTTCCATGATGCCCGCATGTCGACGCGCTGCGGGATCAAAAGTGCGATTGCCAGTGCGGTCTCGCTTGGCAGTGGGGCGTCCCTTGGCCGTGAAGGGCCGGTAGTCCATATGGGGGCGTCCTTTGGGGCGTGGCTTGCGCGTATTCTTCATTTGCGCCGTTCGGCCTCAAGAACCCTGTTGGGGTGTGGCGTCGCATCTGCGGTGGCGGCATCGTTCAACGCGCCCCTGGCTGGCGCGCTGTTTGCCCATGAAGTTGCCCTTGGCCATTACGCCCTGACAGCCTTTGCCCCGATTGTTTTGGCGTCTGTTACCGGGACGGTGATTACGCGGATTTATTTTGGCGATGAAGTCGCCTTCCTGATCCCCGGTCACGATATCCAGTCGTTCTGGGAATTTCCGGCCTTCGCCCTTTTGGGGATCATTGCCGGTATCGCGGCCGTTCTGGTCGTGCGCGCCATTCCGATCGTGCAAAAGACTGCTAACCGCACCAACGCACCGCTTTGGATCCGTCCGGCGGTGGCGGGGCTTGTGGTCGGATTGTTGGCCCTGATCTTTCCGCAGGTTGTTGGCGTCGGTTACGGTGCAATGAACGATGCGCTTAATGAAAGCTATAACCTGACCTTCCTGATCGGTTTGCTGCTTGCCAAGGGTTTTGCTGTTTCGATCTGTATGGGGCTTGGTTTTGCCGGTGGCATCTTCAGCCCGGCGCTTTTCCTTGGTGCGATGCTGGGCGGGGCGTTCGGGATTATCGCCACCAACGTCTTCCCGGATTTGTCATCGGGCTATTCGGCCTACACGCTTGTCGGCATGGGGGCCTTGGCCGCAGCCGTTCTTGGCGCGCCGATTTCAACCACACTGATCATCTTTGAATTGACCGGTGACTATGCCCTGACGGCGGCGGTGATGGTGGCATCTGTTCTGGCAACAGTGATTATGGATCAGTTCCAGGGCGGCTCGTTCTTCCAGTGGCAGCTGAAATGCCGTGGCGTTTCGACCCGTTGGGGCCGGGAAGTCAATTTGCTTCGAACGATCAAGGTTGCCGAGATCATGAAGCGTGAATACGAAACCGTCCCGCTTGACGAGGGGCTGCCGATGGTGCGCGAAAAGCTGATCAATGCGCCCTATTCGGAACTGTTTGTCATTGATGATCAGGGCAAGCTGCATGGCACCATCACGCTAACCGATTTGCGCCACGCGGCCTTTGATCCGAAGCTGGGCGATGAAGTAACGGCAGGCCAGGTCGCCCGATCAAAGCCGCCGGTGCTGTATCGCACCGACAGTATCGAAAAGGCCATCAAACTGATGGAGCAAACCGGTGAAGAACATCTGCCGGTCCTAAATAGTGCAGAAGAGCGCCATATCATCGGCTTCGTCCATGAAAAGGACGCGATGATGGCCTATAACAACGCATTGCTTGAACTTCAAAGTGAAGAGCGCGGCGACGCGCCGCCCAAACTGTTCTAGTCCGTAGCGCAAAAGAAAGAGCAGCGCCGTTAAGCGCTGCTCCGTTCAAGGTTTTATAGCCGATGTGATCAGGCGGCCAATGCGGGTTGCTGTCCTGCTGGCTGACCAGACATGACCTGGGCTGCGACCCGGCTATCAAGACCGGCAACGTTTTCGGGAAGATCGGTTGCGGCCTGCTCGGCTGCGTTATCGATCTCCTGACGTTCCCTGCGTTTTTCAATCTCGGCCTTTTCGTTCTGTTTTTCGTCCTTTGGTGGCGGACTCAAACTGTCACGAAGGGCTGATTTGAATTCCTCCTCGGCATCCTGCTCTGCAAGTGCAGGATCGTCATTTTCCGGATCGGAATTCGAAGAAACGACGCCGTCATTGGTCTTGATACCGTTTGCGCTGTCATTGGCTTTGACTGCGTCCATGGCCGCAGCAAAGCTTGATGACCCGCTTCCGATATCCTGAAATTCAAGCATGACGGACTGAACCGCATCGGAAAGCTGACTTTTCGACGAGCCACCTTCCGGTCCGATTGCCGCAACACTTGAAACAGGTGCAGCGCTACCTGCGCTAAAACCTTCGATACCTTCGTGTGCACCTGGCCGTTCCGCAGAACTGGCCCGGGTTGATATCGGCAACCCGTTGCCCAATCCAAAAATAGTACTCATTGCGAGATACCTTTCTCTGGGATGCACAAAGCACGACCAGCACCCCCGGAACGTCGCCGAGGGTGTCAGACATGCTTACCATCAGAAATCAAAGCAATTTTCAGACCATGGATGCGGGACGTAAGGGTTCGCAAATTACATGCGAAGACCATTGAGAAGGTTGATGCCTGTACTTGGCATTCCTGACACCCTACCTGTGATGGTTGGCGGCAGAAAATACCGATACCAAAGAAGGTTACGGGGAGCCGGACTTATCTATTAGGCTATGGGAGGACGGTCGAATTTTCCCAGAAGCAGGATGCGTGTCGATAAGATATGAAACTCCACCTCATTGCCGGCGCCAGACCCAACTTCATGAAGATTGCACCGCTTTGGCGCGGGTTGGTGGGCCATCCATTCCTGCGCCCGTCTTTTGTTCATACGGCACAGCATTGCGATGATGTGATGTCTTTGGCGATTTGGCGGGAACTCGGACTGCCGGATCCCGATCATGTCCTGAATTGGGAGCCGGCAGAAAACAGCGACCCAGTTGAGGACATGATGCGGGCGTATGAGGCGCTTTGTCATACCGATCGTCCCGACATGGTTCTGGTCGTGGGGGATGTGAACTCATCGCGGGCGGCCGCGCTGGTCGCCGCAGAAATGGAAATTCTCCTTGTTCATCTCGAAGCGGGCTTGCGCTGCTTTGATCTCGACATGCCCGAGGAACAAAACCGTATCGCGATTGATCACAAGGCGGATCTTTTGCTGACCCCGTCAGCGGATGCAGATCAGAACCTGTTGGCCGAGGGCATCGAGCCAGGCCGTATCAAGCTGGTTGGCAATATCATGGCCGACACACTGGCAATGATGCGGACGCAGATCAATCAGGAAGATGCTGCCAGTAAGGTTGGTGTGAATAAGGGGCGCTATGTGCTTGTGACGCTGCATCGGCCAAGCAATGTCGATGACCCTGAAAGGCTTCGCCAGATATGTCAGGCGTTCAAGGAACTGGCCGCAGAGGCAGAGGTTTGCTTTGTCCTTCACCCCCGGACTCAGACACGTCTCGCAGTACAGGGCTTGATTAAGGAGCTGAGTGCAGCAGGTGTCCGGTTGTTGCCGCCGATGGGGTATGTCCGGTTTGCCAGTTTGATGCGTGATGCCGGTGTCGTTGTTACCGACTCTGGCGGCGTTCAGGAAGAAACGAGCTGTTTAGGTGTGCCTTGTTTGACGCTGCGCACATCAACAGAGCGACCGATTACGATGACGCAAGGGACCAATCGACTTGTTGAAGTCGATCAGCTGACCCATGCGGTGACCTCAGTACTTCATGCTTCCTGCGATCGCGCACGTATCCCGGCCAATATCCCGGTATGGGATGGCAAGACAGCGTCTCGCGTCGTTCGGGAGCTTGAAGCCTTTTGGCGGGGCTAAGCCGGGTGGGGTAAACGATCTGGCGAAAGACTTGGTTGATGCGGGTGATGTGGTGCAGAATGTAAAAATCGTCGGGTCGATATGGAACGAGACTGGCCCCCTTTGCACAGCGTGATATATATGCTGTCATGATGGATGATCCCTTCGAAATTGATGAATTCGCCGCCAGCCCCGAAATGCGTCTGGCCGACACACCGACCCCGGCATATCTCGATAATCTGAATGCCGAGCAGCGCGATGCTGTCGAAACCCTTGATGGACCTTTGCTGGTTCTGGCGGGTGCCGGCACCGGGAAAACGCGCGTGCTGACCACTCGGCTCGCGCACCTGCTTGAAACCAAGGCGCAGACCGAACGCCTGCACCCGCAGCAGATTCTTGCTGTGACCTTTACCAATCGTGCGGCAAAGGAAATGCAGGAACGTGTCGCACAGGCTCTGGGGCGCCCGGTGGAAGGCTGGTGGCTGGGAACTTTCCACTCGCTTTCGGCGCGCTTGTTGCGCCGCCACGCCGATCTGATCGGGCTGCAGTCAAACTTCACCATTCTTGATAGCGATGATCAGGTCCGCCTGCTTAAGCAGATCATGGATGCCGAGCAGATCGATCCGAAAAAATGGCCAGCCAAGCAGCTGATGGGCATCATTCAGCGTTGGAAGGACAAGGGCCTGACGCCTGATCGGGTCAATGAGAGTGTCGAGTTCGCCAATGGCGGGGCAAAGCACCTTTACAAGATCTATCAGGAACGTCTCAAAGTCCTGAATGCCTGCGATTTTGGTGATCTTTTGCTGCATTGCCTGACCCTTTTCCAGCAGCATCCGGAAGTCCTGAAGCAGTATCAGAACACCTTCCGCTATATTCTGGTCGATGAGTATCAAGATACCAACGTTGCCCAGTATCTGTGGCTGCGCGCGATGGCGATGGTTCATCGCAATATCTGCTGCGTTGGTGATGATGATCAGGCGATCTATAGCTGGCGCGGGGCTGAGGTCGGTAACATCCTGCGCTTTGAGTCTGATTTCCCAGGCGCGAAAGTCGTTCGCCTTGAACAGAACTATCGTTCCACCCCGCATATTCTGGCCGCGGCATCCAAACTGATCACGTTCAATGACGGACGTTTGGGCAAAGAGCTTTGGACTGAAATCGATACCGGCGAGAAAGTCTTTGTCAAAGGTGTCTGGGATGGCGAGGCGGAGGCACGCCTGATCGGTGAAGAT
>TARA_B100000674_G_scaffold311472_1_pt1 | contig 22043 bp, 19 predicted proteins | sample TARA_B100000674 | Tara Oceans TARA_B100000674 (sample SAMEA2622759) | marine metagenome | biome: marine biome (ENVO:00000447); feature: surface water layer (ENVO:00002042); material: "saline water (ENVO:00002010), including plankton (ENVO:xxxxxxxx)" | depth 5 m
GTTTTTGGCAATAAATATTCTTTGGCCACCGACACTTTTTCAGATACCGTGTACCCAGGAATTAGAATCACTTCCATGCGGTTGAGCAAAGGTTCAGGGATGGCGGATAGGTCATTGGCCGTGCATATGAACATGCACTGAGATAAATCCACCGGGCATTGAATATAATGGTCCACAAATGATTTATTTTGTTCAATATCTAAAATCTCAAGTAATGCAGCCGAGGGGTCCCCTTTAAAGCCTCCGGCTAATTTATCCACTTCATCCAAGCATATCACTGGATTCATGGCCTGGGCTTTGATTAAACCCGAAATAAGTTTCCCTGGCATGGACCCAATATAAGTTCGTCGATGACCTCGAAGTTCGGCTTCATCTCGAACACCAGCCAGTGAAATATGGACAAATGGCCGCCGAAGCGCCGATGCAACGGATTGAACAATGGATGTTTTGCCTACCCCTGGCGGGCCACCCAAACATAAAATGGTGCCAATTCTTTTTTTGGCAATTTTTCGTATGGCCAAATGTTCCAGAATTCGTATTTTAACGGAATCAAGACCAAAATGAAACTCATCGAGCTCTTTTCGAACCTGCTGAATATCAATTTTGGCCGATTTTCGTTTTTTCCAGGGAATCGAAAAAATGGTATCTAAATACCCTTTTAGAACAGCAAATTCGGTTGAATCGTCCGGGTATTGGTCCAGTCGTTGGATATCAAACAAAAGTTGTTCCTTATGATCTGGATGAAACCCAAGATGGGGGACTTTGTCTCGGTATTCATCCACAATATCGGTTCGAATGGTTGCATTCAGTTCCGTTTGAATGGCTCGTAATTTGGCTTTTAACATCATTTCTTTTCGTTCAGTGTCTACATTTTGTTGGATAACACCATCCAGTTGTTGATTGATTTCAGCATCGATCAATAACTTATTGAGGGATGTTTTTACTTGTTCTAAACGGTGATAAATATCAATGGATTCAATAATCGCCACTTTTTCATCGTATTTCATGGGAAGATACGACGAAATAAAGTCAGCCAATTCATTGGGTTGGTCGGGATGAATAACACTTAATAGGGTATCCATTGACATGTCATCCGTTTCAAACATGGCATGGTGTTCCTTAAATAAATCATAAACAGTATTCGATAAGTCCAATAGATCGCGGGTTTTATTATAATTCATGTCGCATAAAGAATAGGTCACTTCATCCTTTGCGCGATGATGAATATTCACTCGTTGCATGCCTTCCAGAACAAGAAACCGGCCATCGTGCTGGTGTTGTTCATCGATCAATTCACATAAGACACCCGTTGTGGATAATGTTTGTTTCTTCGAAAAAAGAGCAACCAAATGACGGTTAACAAGTTCAAGTTCAAATGGCACTTTAATGCGTTGGATGGTTTGTGGAAAAACCACCACATCCGTTAAAGAAATCGCAACTTCTATTAATTCGTTTTTTCCATTCATAAATTATTTATCGATAGAGAATTGTAATTTTTTACGTTCAGAATTTGGTAAATGATGCTTAATATAATCATTCAAATGTTTGGATGAAATGGTGAGTGTTTTTTTGTTCGAGCCAGGATAGCTAAACATGTAGCTCATCATTAACTCTTCAACAATGGATCGAAGGGCACGAGCGCCAACCTTGCGAGATTTTGCAATTTTTGCAATGGTTTGAACAGCATCTTTCTCAAACGAGAGTGCAATGCCATCCATATCCATCAAGGATTGATATTGTTTAACAATGGCATTTTTAGGTTCTGTTAAAATTTGTGCCATATTTTTTTCACTGAGTGATTGCATGGGTGCAATCACTGAAATTCGACCAATCAATTCGGGAATAATCCCAAATTCAAGAAGATCTTCAGATTCTAAATGATTGAAAATGGTATCGTTTTCAACATTTTCTTTTTCTTGCTCCTTTGCAAACCCTAGAGGGTTATTGTTCAATCGTTTTTCAATAATTTTTTCAATCCCATGAAACGCTCCCCCACAAATAAATAAAATATTCTTGGTATTTAATGTGATGGTTTCTTGGTTGGGGTGTTTTCGACCACCTTTTAGGGGAACATTGACTTCCGCACCTTCTAGAATTTTTAATAGCGCCTGTTGCACCCCTTCGCCAGAGACATCGCGTGTAATGGATGCCGATTCAGATTTTCGAGATATTTTATCGATTTCATCCAAATAAATGATGCCCATTTGGGCCTTTTCAACATCATTATCGGCCACCTGCAATAACCGAAAGAGCATGCTCTCAACGTCATCCCCAACATACCCAGATTCAGTAAGTGTTGTTGCATCAGCAATGGTAAATGGGACATTAAGCAAGCGAGCCAATGTTTGTGCAATCAAGGTTTTACCCGTTCCAGTTGGCCCAGCCACTAAAATATTGCTCTTTTGGACTTCTACATCCGGGTAATTGACCGATTTTTTAAACAACCGTTTGTAATGATTGTAAACAGCCACTGATACTACTTCTTTGGCTTGATCTTGTTCAATCACATAATCATCCAATACCGCCTTGATTTCTTTTGGCGATGGCAGTTTGTCAGATATAAGACTTGCATCGGATGCCGTAGGTTCAATGTGTTTTCGCTCTTCTTGAGCAATCACAGATGTGCAAACTTTGACACATTCATTGCAGATATATATGCCAGGCGGCCCGGCAATTAAGCGGGCCACATCATGTTGTGATTTATTGCAAAAAGAGCAAGTAATGGTATCGGTCACTTAACGAGTGCTTTTTCCTTTACGTTCTTTTTTGTGATAATACTATCGATTAAGCCATATTTTTTTGCTTGTTCAGTGTCCATAAAGTTATCACGATCGGTATCTTTTTCAATATTGTCATAGGTTTGACCCGTATGGGTAACCAAAATATTATTGATTTCTTTTTTTATACGTAAGATTTCTTTGGCTTGAATTTCAATGTCAGTCGCTTGACCTTGGGCCCCACCCAATGGTTGGTGAATCATGATTCGAGAATGAGGGAGTGCAAATCGTTTACCGGCTTGCCCTGCTGCCAATAATAATGCGCCCATTGATGCCGCTTGCCCCAAACAAATGGTGGACACATCGGATTTGATGTATTGCATGGTATCGTAAATGGCCAGCCCAGCCGTTACAACCCCACCTGGACTATTAATATACAAATAAATGTCTTTTTCATTGTCCTCAGCCTCTAAAAATAGCAACTGAGCAATAATTGTGTTGGCCACAGCATCATCCACTTGAGTCGATAGAAAAATAATTCTCTCTTTCAACAATCGTGAATAAATATCATATGATCGTTCCCCACGACCTGTTTGTTCAATAACCATTGGTATAAGTGTGCTCATAATAAAAACCCTTCCTTTTCGTCTTTTTATTTTATTTTAGCGGAATCAATGATGAAATCCCTAACTTTTTGATCCAAAAGGTTATTTTTTAATATGTCTAAATCATGACTCTTTGAATGTTTAACATCGTCAACGGTCTTAATCGATTCGTGATTCCAAGAATCAACTTCTTTTTGAAGTTCATCATCAGAAATGTCCAATTTTTCTTTCTCAATAATTGCTTCAATCAATTTTCGTAACTGAATTCGTTTCAATGATGTTTCTTTTAAATCTGTTCGAAGATCACCTTCTGTTTTATTCGTGATTTGCATGTATTGTTTTAAATCCATGCCTTGTTGACGAATGGAGTACTCAAACTGCATGAGTGAAGAATTAATTTCTTGCTCAACCATTGCGTCTGGAATTTCAAGCGGATTTTCTTCCAATAGTGCATCAAAAACAACTTGTTCTTTTTGCTGTTTATTTTCATTCTCAAAGCGTGAATCCAATTCATTTTGTAATTTAGTTTTCCACTCATCAACGGTTTGGCATTCTTTATCAATTTTTTTGGCCAACTCATCCGTAAGCTCAGGGAGGATACGCTCACGAACCTCTGAAACTTCCACATCAAAATCAACTGTTTTTCCTTGGACATCAGCCGTTTTAAAATCATCGGCATAAGTTACTGAAAATGTTTTTTTATCCCCTTTTTGAAGGCCTTTTAATGCCTCATCAAAGTCATTGCCATAATTGTTAACACCCAAACGAGTGGCTTGGTTTTCACGGCTCCATAATTCAAATGGTTCTCCATTGATGGTTGCTGTGGCATTAAAGCGCACAATGTCTTCGTCTTTTGCTTCTCGATCGACGGATTCATAGGTGGCATGCATGCCAATTAAAATATCCATTTCTTTTTGAAGGGCATCTTTTTCCGCCTTTTTTTCTTCAAAACTAACTTTTAAGCCTTTGTATTTTTTTAACTTCACTTCAGGTTCAACATCAACCTCGCATCGAAATTTGATGGGGTTGTTTTCTTTGTAGTCGTCAATATCAACATTTTTTGGGTAGTCAATCACCTTTAAACTAAGTTCTTCAATGGCTAATTTATAGGTGTCATTGACCACATCATAAATGGCTTCTTGAATAATGACTTCTTTACCAAACTCACGTTCAAATAGGCGACGAGGTACTTTCCCCTTACGAAATCCAGGAAGGGATGCTTTTTTACTAACTTTCTTAAATGCGCCATCAAATTTTGATTCAAGTTCTTCGTGACTTGCTTCAACTTCCAAGCTCATTGTATTGCCGTTACGTTTTGATTTTATTACTTTCATGTTGTCCTCCAGGTGTGACATGGAGCGGGGTACCAGATTCGAACTGGCGGCCTTCTGCTTGGCAAGCAGATGCTCTACCAACTGAGCTAACCCCGCAAATTTGAATATTATCATAGCATTATGACCATGGATTGGAAAGATTATCGAACGATCTATTTTTCATTTATTGCATGAAGGTCTATTTTGAGCAACGAATTGATTATATGTGTGATAAGTCATTTATTTGTGAGTGCAAACCACATAAATATAGCTTTATTTGGTTGCAATCAATTTGGCCAAACAGTCATAAAATGATGGGTGAACACAAAGACGCTGCCGTAAATCAGATGTCTGATTTTTAAATAACTTCAACGGGTTTGGATTTGAAAAGAATGCTTGAATATTTTTGGCAATGGTTTGGCATTGTTGGTTGGATGGACGAACGTATTCAGGGCAGATGCGCTCATTCATGACAACATTTGGAAGCCCAATATGAGGGATGTTAATTCGTAAGACCCATTTGGCAAGGGCGTACACCCAAAAGGGCAATTGACCAATAATGGTTAATGGGATGCCCATCAGCGCCAATCGAAGGCTGTTGGTGCCAGGTGCCGATATGGCATAATCCAACCTTGTGTTTATTTCAGAACATACCTCAGGGGAATGTGTCTTGGATTTGAGCAGGGAATGAATCAGCGGGTGAAGGCGGTTTTGATTGCAGATAATTTGAACAGAATATTGTTTTGGTAAGTGAGAAATAATGGACGCCATGATTGGCAAATGATCGATAATTTCGCTGGTTCTTGAACCTGGAAAAATACCAATGGTTTTTTGAGGGCGTCCGGTGGTTAATTGTTGGATGGGTTCGAGTAACAAAGGGTGCCCAAAATAATGTGTTTTTGTTGAATTAATTTTTGAATAAAACTCAAATTCTTTTTGGAAAATGGTGATGACATGATCGCTATAAGTTATTAATTTTTTACCCATAGAACGTTGATTCCAAAGCCAGAAATTCGGCGTGATAAACGTAGAAATGGGGATGTTTAAAGATGTTAATGCCGTTGCAATTCTAAAATTATACCCTGGAAAATCTATAATGACGGCGCGATCCATCCGATGAGGTGTATTGTCTAATGCATGCCTCATGTTTTTTATAATGTGTCGTTTTAATTTCCAAGATCCAAAATTAACCGAATGTTGAATGGAATCAATGGATAAGAGTTGGGTGGTATGACTGGCCAATGACTCATCCCCAAAACTGTAGGTATGATGACCATGTTGATTTAATGTGTCAGCTAATTTAGACCCATATTGGTTGGCCGATGCCTCACCACAGATTAGTAGGATATTCATTCCTCAGTGGAGTTGGTCACTGACTTTTTGGATATTCCTCGAGATGCATCATGCTGAATAAATGCGAGCAAATGATCAACTTCATCAGATGATTCCTGAGGAGAAAATTCACTGAGTGCTTGTTTTGTATTTAAGTTTGACCGGTATAGTAATTTATACAGTTGTTTTAAATCGGTCAATGTTGATTTTGACATGCCACTTCGTTTGCAGCCTATGGCATTTAAATTTCGAACATACGCGGGGTTGCCATCGCATAGCATGAATGGCGGAACATCTTGAATCAGACGGGAATACCCACCAATCATGGTTCCCTTACCAACACGAACAAACTGGTGAATGCCAGTTAATCCTCCAATGGTTGCGTTGTCTTCAATATGCACGTGCCCGCCAACATGCACAACATTGGCCATGACAACGTGATTTCCAATCTTACAATTATGGCCAATATGGGTATTGGTCAACAGCATATTATTCGAGCCAATTTCAGTGACTTCATCTTTTCCTGTGGCACGGTTAATGGTCACATATTCACGAATTTGATTATGGTCGCCAATTTTTACGTAAGCCACTTCCCCTTTGTATTTTACATCTTGGGCTTGTGAACCAATAACGGCCCCAAACTCAATGGCATTGTGCTTTCCAATGATGCTCCATTTATCAATCATGACATGCGCCGTTAAATGGGTATGATCACCAATATGAACCCCCTCATTGACGATGCAGTATGGGCCAATATGAACCCCATGGCCTAAAATAGCGGATGAGTGAACAGACGCGGTTGGATGGATGAAGGTGCTGCTCGTCGATGCATTGGTTTGGCGAATTTTCAATGTCATTTCAGAGGATTGGGAGCCATTAATATACGACCGAGATTCAAAAGAAATTAGATCGTTTTTGCTTGATTTAAATTCAGATTCAATGCGCAATTGGTCACCTGGAAAGGCCTCCTTGATGGCATCAAAGGATTGAATTTTTGCCAACTGATACCGGTGGTCTTCCAAATAATTCTCATTTAATAAATACATAACACACGACTGAATGTGCGCATCAATCATGGTTTGTTGAGGCACTGATCCATCCAGCCATTGGCCATTACCTGATGGGTCCAATAGCGTGATATTTTTAATGGTGACAATATGAGAATTGGCTTCGATATGTTCAACTTTATCAATGGCGGGTTGAGGAAAATGATGCTGTAGTTTTTCAAACAAATGTTTCATAATGTTCTGGTTAAATTTTAGTTTAAAATCACAGTGAATGACAATAGCAAAGAATGAGTTATCTTAAATCGGATGAAGAAATAAATGCTTTGATGTAAACTTTAACGGGATGGCAAAGCAAATTATTGTGCATGAGTTTCACAAACAACCAGCGGCCCTTGAATGGATTAAATCCAATGCGGTTGAGAACGTTATTATTCCATTACAGCCGTTGTTTATTGATGGGGTGCCAAATATTTTGCCATTGCAGTATTTTTTTATGAAAGAACCATCGGACAATTACCCATTATTTAATTGTTTGCTCGATGCACTAGCCAAGCATGCCCCTAAGAATTTAAGTGAAAAAAGCATCCGGTCAATTGCCATGGATTGTTTTAGTATGAATGCCCCTATGATGCATTCCTATGAGTGGATTCATGCGGCCATGACGGATTACCATCATCACCCCATTGCCATCAATGCCAAACAAGACAATGAAAAAACCATGAAATCCACGGCACAATGGATCAATGAGCAGCACAGGGGGTTGATTGTTTTTGGGGTGAGCCTCAATCAGTTAAAACCACTCATCGACCTGATGAACTCCATGGAAATTCCCATTCACTGGGTGGTGCCAAGCATGAAAGAGTCTTGCAAGACCATTCGTATGGAGGGGGTCATGGATTGGGTTCAAGCTTGGTCCAATCAAACGTTTCAATACTCATTTAATGGTGTCATTAATGGATTTGAATCCATTGAAGACGAATGCCATCACGTTATTGCTCATGCCAAACAAGTTCCCGGAAAAGTCGCCGTGGTTGTTCCAAATGATCAGATTAAAAAATGGTTGATGATCGAAGGGAAAAAACAAGGGGTGATCATTAGAGACAATGCCGTTGGTTTAAAACATACGCGATTGGGAGCTGGCTTATCGGAATTGTTGGCATGGGTGAGTGCTCCGACTTTAGAGCAATTTAACCGGCTCATTCATGCCTTGGATTGGCCAGAACTAAGCGTGATCAAACAAAATGTATCGGCCATGTTGGCATTAATACCGTATAAAAAAGATCAGGTGCTCATCAAGGAACGTTTTAAGGGCCATGAAATGGTTCAAAAGCTATTGGCCTTAAGATCAATTTCAGACATCAAACACATGGTGTTTGAGTGGGAGTATCCCTATGGATTGGATGATGATATATACTTTCAATACCAATGCCACCAAATCATTTGCAATCTGCTTGATCAGGCGGAAAAAGAGGCCCATCCAATGCGATTTGTTCAGTTTATGTTGGATCATCAAACCATCGATGCGAAAACATTTAAAGATCCCAAAATTATTTGCATAACGCCCGAATCATTGGGCAAAGTTCCATCCCATTCCCTATGGGTGATGGGATTGGGAAACGAGACGTGGAAGCCCTTGGCAAGACAGCCCTATTTGACATCCGAGGGACCGTCTCAAGAACCCGAAATAAATACCATTCGACAGTCGTATGCCGCCTGGTGTTTATCTCACCCACATCTTATGGGTGTATCCGTGCCATTGAACATAAATGATCGTCAAAATTATGTGCTGGATGGTCTCACGTGTGAGTTCCAACGACTACAATGGCCGCATCATGAAGCGTCACCTCTTTTAAGAAAACCCATGGCAACATCACCTGTTGAACCACTGCCCATGTCACCATCAAGTCTGGCGTTGTACCAACGATGTCCGTATGCGTATTACATTAAACATCATTTGCGTATTTCATCCCATGCCCCAGCCAGTGAATACCAAATGATTGGTTTTTTGGTTCACAATATTGTTGAAAAATTGGCCACCAAAGAATTAATGAATGTACAGGACATACAAAGCTATTTGGACAAAGAATACAGCCCCTTAATGGCTCAGGTCATGGTAAATACTTTGAACTCCCATTGGCCTTTAGAGGATATTATCTCTTTTTTTAAGCCTTATGAGGGATGTGTTGAAACAGAAAAAGAATTGTCAGGAACAATGGAAGGCATTGAACTTAAAGGTCGAGCGGACATAATTATAAGTAAGGAATCAACGATTGAAATCGTGGATATAAAATCTGGAAGTGTTGCCACAAAAAAAGACATTGCAACCTATGATTATATTCAATTGGGGGTGTATGCAATATTGCTAAAATTGACCCATTCAACCCAATCTATAAAGGCCAGCTTATTATCCAAAGGCCCAAAAATCCAAACCCCCATCGATACATCGGATGCACATTATATTGCGTATGAACAAGGCTTGATGCAGTATTTAAGGCAATTATTTAATGGTTTAAAACAGGCCAAATTTGGCATTGATCATGCCATGAGTTCTGAAAAAGAAATCGCGAATCAATGCCGTGTGTGTGATTTTTACCATGCGTGCCATAAGCGGGAGCGGCATCAGCGATGAGTACCACGGAGCGTTCATTATGCATTGAAGCCACTGCAGGGTCAGGAAAAACCACGTTAATGGTGGAGCGTTTACGGGGCCTATTGGAAGATCAACAGGTGCCGCCAGAACAGTGTATGGCCATAACTTTTACAGATAAGGCGGCCAAAGAAATGAAGGATCGGTTGACGCATGTTCTTCAAGAAACAAAAAAAATAACTCAACCATTCGCCTGTGTATCCCGAATGAATATTGGAACCATTCATTCAATATGTCAGACTATTCTTAAAAAATATGCGTTATTGATTCACCAGTCTCCCAATTACAGTGTATTGGAAGGGTTTGAGTTAACGAAACGGTTGCATGATACCTTGCAAAAACTATGCATTGACCATCGTTTAACCCCCCCCCAGTGGTTAACCAAATGCTTGAGTATTTGGTCCATGGATCAATTGCGCCAATTGTGCATGAAAGCGTATGCCAATCGTGACACCATTGGTCATTGGTTGGACAATGGGTTTTATGACATGGATCCGGCACTCCTTGAAAAGGCCAAGGGTTTTAAATCCATTTACGATGAGTCTTGTTTTGCCTTCAAAGAACTTATTCAGGCGTTTCTTCAAAAGGTGGATGACGATAAAGTTCAAAATGATTGGTTAGATCATGATGACATGTTGTTTAAAACCTACCAATTGCTAGCGCATGTGGATTGGTTAAGGCAACAATATCAAGATCAATATCGTTTTATTTTTGTGGATGAGTTTCAAGATACATCGCCGATACAATGGCAAATTGTGACACTGCTTTGTGGAGAAAAAGATCCTTATGAGCAGAAAAAATTATGGGTGGTGGGGGATCGTTTTCAGGCCATTTATGGGTTTCGTGGTGCTGATGATGCATTGATGCAAATGGTGATTGATACCCAACATTCTCAGCTGGAGCATAAAAAAAACACAGTAAATTATCGGTCCCATCCAGCCATCATTCATTTTATTAATGAATTATTTGAACGATTATTTAAGGATCAGGGGCAATCGTTCCTGAGCATGGACCCAAAAAAAGAGACCCAACAATCAGCAAGCATTCGTTGTTGTTTGCATGATGAAGTTTGTGATGAACTGATGACCATTGGACATTACATATGCTCACAGCATGACCAGGGAATACGGTATCAAGACATGGCCATTCTGGTGCGAAAAAATATGGATATCCAACGACTGAAATCCTATTTAACATCCATCCAGGTGCCATGTCAGGTGAGCAAAGGTGCCGGCTTATGCGAATTGGATGCCGTTCAAATCGTCATTTGTTTTTTACTGGGGTTATTAAATGCAGATGATGACATAGCTTGGATGAGCATTGCCCACGATATTTTAAACCATGATGTTGGCAAAGTGACAGAGAATCAGCGGGTGAAAGATCAGGTGGCCAATCATCCCCTGGTATTGGAATGGGATAAAGCCATGAATCGGGGACACATGATCGAGGAATTGACTCAACTGGTATGGGGCTTGCCGCTCCAGTTTTCAACCAGCGATGAAACGGCCATCCAAACATTATTAAGCAAGTTTAACCATCAAACCAGTGACCGATTATCCATGTTGGAATGGCTGGCGGATTGCATTGAGAACCCAAAGCGAATGGGGACTGAGAATAAAGCGGCCTCTGATGCTGTGCATATCATGACACTGCATGCAGCCAAAGGATTGGAGTTTGATGTGGTGGTGGTGCCCTTCATTGATGCGCAATTTAATTTCAGCTCAACCGATCCCATGATATTGTCTCGCGAATATGGCATGGGACTCACAATGACTGGGTACAGCAAAGAAAATATCATTCGAAAAACAATATTAAGTCATGAAAAAGAAAGGTCCACGTTAGAAGAAATTCGTTTGTTTTATGTGACACTCACACGGGCCAAATTTCATATTTTATTAACGGGAAAGCGATTAAAGCGAAAAAATACATCTCGACTATCCCTATGTTTGCCCTATTTGGATGATTGTGGCAGTGAGTGTGCCTTTAATTTTGACTATCAGAAAAACTCCCCAGGTGAGATTAAAAAAAGCCCAACAGTGTCAGAAGAAAATGGACATGCCAGCATGGTGACCTATTCCCCCAATGGTGTGAATCAACCGCGCACGTGGTCCATATCCAATATATTGGATGCATCGGTTTGCCAAAAACAGATGATGTTAAAGAAACTAAGAGCCGTTGACTTGATTGAAACGGATGCCCAAAAAGAAGGATTGAAAATGCATGATCAATTGGCACAGGCATTGGTTCAAAAAAGGTCATCTCCTTTGCCGAGTGATCAGAAATGGATGGCCACATTGATTCAAGGCGATTGGTATCAGAGAATTGTTTCATCTGGTCGATTATCGGTGGAAGCCCCCTTTGAATTTCATCATGAGGATTGTGTTGTCCGAGGTCGGTTTGACGCCGTTTGGTTTTGCGATGTAAGCATGACATTTCAAGTATTTGAGTTTAAACGATCCATCGGTAATCAAATGGGGCGTTATCAGCAGCAAGTCAATTTTTATGCCAATGTCATTGAAGAACTTTACCCAAGCTACACTTTTGATCGAGAAGGATCCGCCATTGTAAATATGACATCTGGCGATCAGATTCAAGTTGAGCCCAATAAGGCTCATCTTCGTGATGCGTTCATGGCATTTAATAACCATGTATTTTTAACCAATCCATCAGCCTGCGACGCATGTTCCTTTCATGCGCATATTCGTAACTGCAGCAAAACCCCATTTATTTTGGATTGAGAATAAAAACGTTTTGGTCCATGGGGGTTGTATTCACCATCATGGTGCTTTTATCACAATGAGTGATGTGATAATGAGGATCATATAAGGTGTTAATTTCAGATTCTGTTACTGAAAAAGGAGGCCCATTTAGCGTTTTTTCAGGGTATTCGAATGAAATCAGGAGTTGTTTGGCATTGTTGGTTAAGCGATGCAAATGGGCGGCATAATGAATGCGTGTTTCTTTTGGGAGGGCCACCATGGAAGCACGATCATAAACGGCATCAATCCTTGGAAATTGTTTGGGTGTCAGATCAAATATGTCCCCAACAAAGATATCAATCAAGGGGCCTTTATAATGTTTAAATTGCTCAATGGGAGTCACTGCGGGATGAATTTTTAACGTGTGAAAGAGTTGTTGAATCGCCGTTTCGGATAGCTCAACACCAATGACATGGACACCTTGTTTCATCAACCATATTATATCCACCGTTTTACCACACAACGGAACAAAAATGGTACTCGGTTGGCATAACTGATTGAAATGTTTCATGAGCATGGCATTGGCCACACCTTCATGAAATCCAATATCATTTGTTGCCCATTTGCTTAACCAAAATTGTTTATTCATTTCTTTATAATAACGAAAAAAATAACGTTTGATTAATTTTTTTCCAATCGACGAATCAACAATATGTCGCTATAGTAAATGGATGTCAAAGGGGGCAAAAAACGCTATTTTTTGGGGATTAAGCATCGCATTATTTTTAATGCCATTTGCAATGTATGTGTTGGATCACCCATCGCAAAAAGTAACCACTTACCCATCAATATCAGTGTCTGAACCTACCAAAAAAGTTGGAATTGAGGTGCATATGGTGGGCGCTTTGAATCAACCAGGGGTGTACAAGGTGGCCATTGGCACCAAACTGCATGAGTTGTTGGATCAAATCATGCTTTGGCCAAATGCTGATTTGAATCAATTAAATTTGGCACAAACATTACGAGATGGCCAAAAAATAACCATTAAGGCAACGAAAAATCAAAACAATGATGGAATTGTGAATATTAATTTGGCGTCTTATAAAGAATTATTGGCGTTACCTGGCATTGGCCCAACCACCGCAAAAAAAATTATGGCCTATCGTGATCACCATGGCATAATTCAACATCAAAAGGAATTGATGGCATTGATTGGCCAAGCTAAAGCAAAAAAATTAACGAATGTGACATACTGATGACGGCCACATGGTAAGGAAGATTTGGTACCGTTTATGAGATATTACAGGCCCTTATTTAATTTAATGGCTCTAACTCTAGTTAAAAAGTCTTGGTACCATCCAAAAATTTGCGATTTAATTTTTTGTTTTTCACTATGATTTCCAAGTCATTTAAATAAACAATAGTCACGAATATTCTTTTTCAAATTTGCAATATCTTGTTTGTAATTAGGTGAGTTGACTTGCATATAAGCGATGATATACTGTCAGTTATTTTTTACTGAAGGTATGGGTTCATGCGGGAAATGTGAACTATTTTTTTGAGATTCAATCCAAATAATATGGGTTAACCAACGAACATTGTCTGAACCTAAAGCAGTGTTGCAAATGCTTGAATGTCGTAGTGATTGATCAAGATATGTCTGAAATGGTTTGGGTAATGCATGTCATCTCATAAGTAAAGAATATTATGTAATCTTTTGAATGACAATATGGTCATTATCGATGTCCACATCAAATTGTTTATCTCGCCACTCATTCAAGGGAATCCCCAAATTTGGATCCAGCGGATCCACTGCATGCCCAGATGGAATGACCAACGCCCCAATGCGGATATTTTTTTTCGCCGTGAGGTGATTTCCATCATCATCAAATATATCCAAAAATGATAATTGCATGAGTTTATTATGCGTGAAAAAGGAGATCTATGACAAGTGCAATATGGGCAAATAAAATAAATATGAAAGAAAATTGCATCATCTTACGATAATTAACATTAGGTGAGTGTTGAAGATGAGAAAACAGATAGACTTTTTTAAAGAATATGAGATTTATTGTAGCGTAACATTGCCAAGTTCGATGCGTTCGATGCAAGCAGTAGAATCCAGAACCAGCCCATTGAGCCCATTGGCTCGTTTAGGTGGTACGACACAAGCACAAAGCAACAGAGTTAAAAAAGCAGGATCTGAAGATTTCACACCAAAAGCGCGTTCCAGAGCGGGTCATGGTCCAGAAATGGCGACAAGAAGAAAGGAACCGTTACAAAAGGATGCATATGATAATGGTACAGATTATCTTAAACCATTTGAAATTCTTCAATCAGCATCACAAGCTATTCATGAATTTTTTAGTAGTGTCTGGCACTCAGCAGGTGTTTGTTGGTCTGAAGAAGAATCAGATTCGAGAGCCTCAGAAAGCCAAAATAAAAGACCAAGAAGTGAAGGTGCTTACCCACAAACGCCAGATGAATATAGAAGACATAACCCAGGTTGGAGAGCCCCAGAAAGTACAAATAAAATACAAAGAAGTAAAGCTGATTACCCAAACGTGAGTATTCATACAGAAAGCGCAGGCTTGAAGGGCGAAGGCAGTCCATATAAAAGACAAAGAAGTGAAGATGCGGCTCGACGATCATCGAATAACAGTACAGAAAATCCAGGTACCTCAGAAAGTAATACCAAGAAAGAGCGTTGGGAGCCATCATCACAGGATGCTTGGTGGTACAGAGGGGATTCACAAACAGATATTGTAGAATTATCCGACTTGGCCTTTTATTCGGTTTTGAATTTTCAAAATGGTTATATTATTCTACCAAAAGAAAAAGGGGAAGAAGGCCTTTTTTTTATGCTCCACGGAAAGATATACCCATCAATTATATTGGGTAGTGATCCTGCAGCATTAAAAGGTGACCCAAGTATATTGGTAAGTGATCCTGCAGCATTAAAAGGTGACCCAAGTTTTAGTTTCATTGATCTGGTTCCTAACAATTATCCACAATGGGTATATTGGAGAAGCCATGGATTTCCTCATCAAGGAATTCCAAATGCAGGGCACGGAGCTCATTATGACTATGGGGGTCCAAATGGTGTTCACGGAGGCCAATATAGCTCACGGGTTCCACATCCAGGTCCAGGGTTTACATATCAGAATGGAACTCAGTATGGATTTTCTCAGCATGGATTTCAAAGTGCAGGACACGGAGCTCCTCACTATGGAACAGATCAGAATTCTTCAAATCCCCAAACAGAACGTCCATATACAAACCCATCAGTTCATCAGATGACCGACGAATTATACCAAAAATTATTAAGCTCTTCTTTGTATAAAGAATTGGAAATTTCTGAAGAAGAAAATTTACCTAAAATTAAAAAAGCATTTCATAATTTAGCATTAAAACATCACCCTGATAAATGTGGTGACGGAGAAAAATTTAAAAAAATACAGTGTGCTTACGAGATATTAAGTGACCCTGTGAAAAGAAGTCATTACGACGAAGTTCTTCAAAGGTTTAAAGATCGTGATGGGACGGTTATTGAACAAATTTTATTGAACAAACATTCATCATTGCACGAAGTAAAATTACGTTAAAAGTAAGTAAATTATGGTGGGCGATGCAAGGCTCGAACTTGCGACCCCATCCTTGTAAGGGATGTGCTCTCCCAGCTGAGCTAATCGCCCACAGATCAATATATTAACATTGCAACATCAGGATGTCTATGTAAAAAATAGTCATAAAATACCATATTGAAAAAAAGAAAAAGATAATATAATTTATTAAAATATTCTAAAATTAAGAGGTGCCCAATGGGTTTTTGCCGTGCAAATATTCCAACAATAATGCACGATATAACTTCCGTTTCAGGTTTGGGTATAAACGATGTATGGATGGGTCGACCAGCAGATCCACAAGTTACAGATCAATTATTAGGTTCAAATGGCCCATCTCAAAAAGAATTATGGGGGTTGGTTAGCAAAAGATCAGACGATTTTAATGTGGGGTTTTCTCAAGAACTTGAACGGGGCCAAGAAGAGATTCAGATATTATCTAGCATCAATCGACATGAAACAGAAGAAGGCATGGTTCAAGAGTATCAAGAGAAATTATTTGAAGCGGATGTAAAGGTCAGTCATGAAGATGCAAAACGAATTTTGACTGCATTACAGGGGAATCATAGCCGTTGGGATCAATTAAAAAAAGACATTGATCAATTGGCGGCGGAACCATCTAGCATCCCATCTGCACCACCCATGGAATTGGTAATGCCCAGTGAGGACCATCAAAAAGAACGTTTGGAGGACTACCGAGCACGACGTCAACAAGAAGAAAAAGACCGTTTATTGCGTGTTAAAGAATGCCAAGCCAATGAAGACAAAAAGATTCAGGACATGCAACAAGCTAGCATTGAATCCATACAAGAACAGATGAAGAAAAATGCAACTTTGGGACAACTTGTTTTAGCAGCCAGACGGCGCCGTGAAAATGAGAATCGTCCAACGTTGTCCAAAGTCAAGGAAGCCATATTAACTACCTTTAAAAAGGAACCGTCCACGAAATATCCAGGCAATGAATTGCTTAAAGGGCTTCATCAAGATCGAATGGAACGACATGATTGGTCTAAACAAATGATGGACGATCAAAAGATTGATGAACAAGCCAAAGAAAAGCAGAGACAAGATACATATAAGTTTTATTCAGCCCAGAATGATGTGAGACAAGCAAATATTGAAGGCGTCTCGTTAGCGGAATACTTGGCTAAAAAAAGTTCTTGATATACCCCCATATTTCTTTAAACTAAGAATATGGATCTTCCATCCCAATTGCCCTTAGATAATAAGAAAATATTTATTATTATGAACCCAAATTCTGGGGCACAAAAACAAGGCTTATGGTGGGTTCGGCGTCTGTTGGGAATAAAAGATGTCAAACATACCTATGATAGTAAAGAAGCGCTCTTGAAAGGCGTCATTCAAGTGTTTAATCATCATGGGATTGAGGCTTATGGTGATTTTACCAAAGCGCCAGGGCATGCAACAGCATTGGCTAAGAAAGCTGTCCAAGAGGGGGTTAACACCATTGTGGTTGTTGGTGGGGATGGGACCATCAACGAAGTGGTGAATGGGATGGCTCATACCAATGTGGCATTGGGGGTGATTCCTTTTGGAACTGCGAATGTCTTTGGATTGGCATTCGATCTGTCCATGAATGTGGAGCAAGCGTGTAAGAACATTGTGTTTGGAACTAAAAAACAGATCGATTTGGGAAAAATTAATGACACGTATTTTGCCTGCATGGCAGGCGTTGGATTTGACGCGTTTGTCATTCAAAAAGTCGATAAAAAAATAAAGAAAATGATGGGCGCGTTAAGTTATGTATTGATTGCTTTTTGGGAAATTCTAAAATATCAATTTTGCCCAATTCTATTTACGGTTGATGGTGAGTTGAACCCAAAAAAGGGGTACTTCTTAATCATTAGTAATACGAAATATTACGGTGGGGATTTTATTGTCGCGCCCAATGCCATGCCAAATGATGGAAAACTCGATGCGTGCATCTTTACAGGCCGAGGTCTTGTAAAGACCATATGGTATGGGGTGCAAATGAAACTGGGTCGAATATCCAAAAGTCCAGATGTTGAATGCATTCAGTGCCAGTCCTTGCGAATTCGCCAGTTTGGGCATCATAGCATTCATGCCGATGCCGAATACATTGGTCAATGCCCAGCCAAAATTACCATTGCTAAAAAAGCATTAACCATTGTTCATTAAAATAAAATAATTTACTATCTTGTTATGCATTGGGTTCAAAAATGGGTAGGTATAATTCTAATATTTGGAATATTATCATCTTTTCTTCATCCCCACTCAGCCAATGAATTGCCATTGGATCATCATATAAATTGTTTGATATGCCTGCAATTTACAATGATTGTTTCCACATTTCCAACCAATATTGCACCTTTTTTTCACATTGAAGCGTATGTCTATAATATGAATAAAGGCGCGATTCCTGAGTTTAAATTCGATGCATTAAACCAACGTGCTCCCCCAAGGTTGTTTTCATAAACACAACTTAAGGAGAAAAAAATGAAAAAAATAATATTATTCATCGCATGCCTTGCATTAGTTGGGCATGCTCAAACAAAACGAGCCACTGAATTGCCCGACATATCTGTTATTGGGAATATGGTGGCCACAAGTACGGATTCAAATAAATCAATGGATGTGAGTGAAATTGAATTAACGTTTCAACATTACTTGTACCCAAATATTAAAGCCGATGTTTTCCTAGGGCTTCACAAAGAAACCAATGGTCAGCGAAAGATTGATTTAGAAGAAGGGTATGTAACGTTCGCCGATTCGTTAAATACGTTGATTCCTAATGCAGGGTTACCCAGTGGTTTAGAGGCCATTGTTGGTAAAAAATTCATTGGTATTGGAAAAGTTAATGCACTTCATCCTGAACAGTGGCAATTTACTGATCGCCCATTAGCCATCAAGCAATTCTTTGGGCAAGATCATGGCCTAAGCGGTGAAGGGATTCAACTCGCGTATTTATTGCCAATCCCATTGTTTTCTCAAGTTGAGTTGGGATATTGGACCCCGAGTGCTCATGAAGAAGTTGCGGGAGCGTCTCATGGTATTGAATATGAAAATCGATTGATCAGTACAAGGTTATGGAACAGTTTGGCTGTTTCCAACGACCAAGAATTGCAATTCGGATTTAATTATTTGCAAGGAAATCCATCCGCAAGTTCAAAAGATGATAAGCAAACATTAATGGGCACAGATATTACATTTCATCAAAATATGGGCCCGGGTCGGTTAACACTTCAGGGTGAAATTTACCGAGTAGAATATGGCGATGAGGGTGAATCTGCTGAAAAACAAAATGGAAGCTACGTCTCAGGAACCGTTGACATTACCAGTGAATATCAAGCGGGAATTCGTTATGATCAGTTGGGCAAACATGGAGATGAGGGATCAGAATTAAGTCAAGTGGCCGTTATGTTGACGCGTCAATTAACAGAAACATCAAAATTTAGATTGCAATACAATAGTGGTGAAAATGTTGAAAATACCATTTATGCGCAATTTATTTTTGGCATGGGCCCACACTCGCACGTTCTAAATTAGTCGTTAATAAGCAAAATGAAACAACAATTAGTTAAACACCCCTTGAAATATTTTTCAGGGGGTGTTTGGTTGGTGATGTGGTGTATTTTTGGTTTATCAAGTGGTTTATTTGGTACTCAAAAGATACGGATTGTCACGGTAAACGATGATTTTTCCTCCATTGCCAAGTCCATTGGTCAAGAATTTGTGCAGGTCGATTCATTGGTTCATGGCAGTAAGAATATGCATGATATTCAACCCAAACCATCCATGGTGATGGTATTGAAAAATGCCGATATGATCATTCGATTGGGCATGGATCAAGATTCTTGGCTGGATGGATTAATCCAAGTGGCTCGAAATCCAAAATTATTTTCAAATCAAATGGGTTACTTGGACGCATCAAAAAACATACGTAAATTGGAGGTTCCAACCCATGATGTTGATGGATCTCACGGAGATATTCATTTAGAAGGGAATCCCCATTACAGTTTAAATCCAATGAATGGAATTATTATTGCCGATAATATTCGTCATCATTTGGTGGCCATTGATCCTAAAAATAAAGCGGCTTATGATAAAAACTTTAATGAGTTTTCAACACATATTTCTCAAAAAATGGTGCAATGGAAACAACAGATGACAACCGTTCAACAGAAGAAGTTTATGAGTTACCACAAGGTATGGTCTTATTTTTATGATGCATTTGAGTTAGATAACATCGGAACCTTGGAATTGGTTCCAGGGGTTCCTCCAACAATAAAGCATTTAAAAAACTTAAAAGATAATATAAAACAAAAAAAGTTAAAGGTGATTGTACTAACGGCCAATTATTACCCAAAAAAAGTTGGCCAAGCATTCGCAAAAGATACGCATGCAACCATTCATCATCTGTATACCAATGTGGGTGAGGACGGCATTGAAACATACACGGCCTTATTTGATTATTTGGTGGCGGAAATATCAAAATGATTGATTTTATTTTTTGGCCCCTTATCACCTGTTTTGTATTAATTTTAATTCATGGTTATTTTGGGGCATTTGTATTAAGGCGCGGAATTATTTTCATTGATTTAGCATTGGCCCAATGGGCGGCATTGGGGTATTTGGTGGGACACTGGCTGGGGATTCAATCGTCAGCCAGTCTTTTTTTGGTTGCTTTCTTCGGAACCGTATTGGCTTCGTTAATGCTGGTTGGCTTAAAATCCATGCTTGAAAAAATAAACTTGCAAGAGGCATCCATTGGCGTGATGTATATTTTTGCAACCACACTGGCAATGGTCCTGATTTCCAGTACGGGTATGGAGGGGCATCATCTAAAAGAAATGTTATCGGGGCACCTATTATTTGTTCAGCCAATGGACGTCATTTCAGCCACTGTTTTATATGGCGTTATTGCGCTAGTCGTATACAATATTCATCACCACTTATTATCATCTCAATCAAAACGGGTTGATTTGATATTTTATATTTTATTTGGCTTGGTTGTAACATCTTCCGTTAAAATGGTGGGCGTATTATTGGTGTTTTCATTTTTAGTGATTCCGCTCTTAACCGTTCGCTTATTTACCGAAGCATTTAAAACGCAGTTGTTATCGGCTTGGGTGCTTGGTTGTATTGGTGCAACTTTTGGGGTTTTATTGGCATTAATATTGGATATTCCATTAAGTTTGTGTGTTATCTTAGCGTATGTAACATGTTTTTTTAGTGCGGCAATAATAAAACATCTCAATATTCATTTTATAAAAAATCAGCCGTGATTTGATTGATGAGCCGTGATTCAATACGTTGATGATTATCAAATATTCAGTGCTCTAAATTAATGAACATTTCAATGGTTGATGCTGGGAATGTCAGATCAGCTTTAGGCAAACAGTTATATGATGCTGAGAACAAAATAACGTAGGGTATCGAAATGGATTGTACCAATCCTTCAAAGCCTAACTTCGCCGGGCTTAAATTCAGTGGCGATACCAGCGGTGGTGAGCAGGTGGCAAAGTGGGCTCAAGACGGCTTTGAAATTCATCAACGGAAATTGACTAAGAATGAGGATAAAATTTAACCCATAGGGAATTTTTTAGTTTGAGCAACCACGAGGTTGGTGGCCGATGTAAAAGAATACGCCCGAGGTGCATAAGGTGTAAATTGAAAAAATTGATATAACGTAATCTATGCTTTCACCGATAATTACCATTGGGATATTTAGAAAACTGAATTAGAAGTATGGTATTATGGAACCATTTAGAGAGTTTGCTAAATGTAAAAGTTTGACCACTATGGGGTTGGGAATGTTGATTGGGGCTAGTTTTTTGCATGTTGTTTCAGCTTTTGTAAAACAATTGGTGCTTCCAATCATAACGCAAGATATAAACAATGAAAGCATTCTCACCATGCCACATTTAATGTTAACAAATGGGGGCCTTTTGCATACATTAATCGTGTTTGTGATTGTTTCCGTTTGCTCGTATTATTTTTTGAAATGGTCCAATACATTGAATGCTCAGTAATTTTAAATGGAATGATTGGCGCGCCCGGTACGATTCGAACGTACGACCTACGGATTAGAAGTCCGTTGCTCTATCCAGCTGAGCTA
>TARA_B100000674_G_scaffold260507_1_pt1 | contig 22008 bp, 22 predicted proteins | sample TARA_B100000674 | Tara Oceans TARA_B100000674 (sample SAMEA2622759) | marine metagenome | biome: marine biome (ENVO:00000447); feature: surface water layer (ENVO:00002042); material: "saline water (ENVO:00002010), including plankton (ENVO:xxxxxxxx)" | depth 5 m
AGGTTTTATGTATGATAGTCCCTTGAATCTTAGAAGTTGTTTGTCTGGATTTAAAAGTGATAAAAGGCAGAATTGTTTTAATCAGTTCAGGCGTAAAAAAAGGCAGAGCTTTTAATTCGTTCGCGGTAAATACCGTTCCGTTTAACTTCCTGTATTTTTTAATCACAAAGAAATGGCGGGAATTCAATAAAGGGAAATTTTGAATACGGTTAAAATTCAGATTATTTATTTCCAAAGGATGTTCCAGAAACTCTTCCAAAACAAGAGCCGTATTTTCCCAGTCATTTTCTTCAAGAGAAAGTGATTGCAAATATTCAACAGCTTTATCAACAGCGTCCTGAGCTTTTGAAAGAGTAGAGGAAAGCAGGAAAGTTATCATCAAAATTCTTACCATTTGTATGCAAGTCCAATTTGATTCGAAATTCCTAACTTTTGGTGATAATTGTTTTCAAGCAAAAATTCAAATGATTTTAAAGAGCACGTGATAGCGAAATTAACAGGGATTTCAGAAGAGTTAATTTCAAAAGTCAACTTAACAGAATCCATGTAGAAATAATGGAAGGCAAATGAAGCGTATATCATTTGTTTTTCTGTTATACTTCCTAAAGAAAATGATGAGTTATCATTTACCTGGTGATTCCAAAAAATAATCAAACTGTTTGGAAGTCCATTATTATGAAAAATAATTCCTGAGTTATATATCGAAAAATAAAAAGAGTTTAGTTCAGACTGTTTGAAGTTGATTCCAAAAGTTGGAGTTAGTAAAGCTGGGTTATTTTTAATTTCTCTCTGATGAAAAAAAGTATATTCAACTGATAGACCTAAGTTAAGTTTTGGAGACATTTTTTGAGCATAGCCGACAGATGTTTTGTTGCTCGAAAAATTAATGTTTCCTTTTTGACCGAAATGCATGTTGATTCGCCCATCTTTAGTTTTTATATCCAAACCAATCAGCTTGTTGTTCCATTCTTTTAACAAGAATTTGTTTTCATATAAAACATAGGCCAGATTCGTCTCATTTATAGAAAATGCAGGGTTAATTTCTTTATTCCAGAAACTAAATTGAATGGGTTCTTGCGAAAAAACCATTTTCATATGCATTAATGTGAGTAGAAAAAATAAGCTCTTCATAAAGTGAATTTAAAACACATTAATGAAGAGTTAATTTGTCAATCAATTTTATTGCATGTTATTTTTGTTATTTTTTAATAATGGATTTTTATTGTGAATAAATGATAAAATATTTTAGATGTGAAATAAAAAAAAACGGGCATTACGCCCGTTTTTTTTAAATATTTCATAAAATTTATTATTCAGATTTATTCGAATCTATTATCATTGGTGTAGAACCATCAGAGATGATTATTTTAGTATTCGGTGACTTGGACAGCTCCTGGAAAACTTCTAAACTTTTCCACTCAATATTCTGATCAGTAATTCCTGCCTTGATAATTTGCTGAGCATTTTTTATTCCTTCCGCTTCGATTTTCTTTCTCTCTGCTTCCTGACGCTCTCTATCCAAAACAAACTGCATTTGCTGTGCTTCCTGCTCCGCCTTAAGTTTTTCCTCGATAGCTCTGTATAAACGATCTGGGAGTGCAATACTTTTTAGTAGAATACCTTCAATAACAACACCTCTGTCTTTGAGTCGTTCAATCATTAATTTTTTAATTGCGTGTTCAATTTCAGCTCGTTTCCCTGAGTGCATATCTTTTGCAAAGAATCGCGCACATACGTCAGCAGCCGAAGAACGGAATGTACTTAAAATAAGTGTTCTTTCATAGCCTAATCCAACTTCCTGAAGAACAGAAATAATCTTATCCGGTTGAACATGATACAAAATTGATATTTCAGCTTTAACATTTAATCCTTCTTTTGAAGGTAAGTTTAATCTTACTTCTCTGTTAACAGTAGCTGTTCGAACCTTAACTACTTGAGTTACAAATGGATTAATAACGACAGCACCTTCTGATTTGGGTTTTCCATGCAGTTTTCCAAGTGTTTGTTTAATACCCACTTCTCCTGGGTTTATTATAGCGCATGAAGTTAATAAAGCAATAGCGCTAAAAATGAGACAGATTTTTTTCATACTAAATGTTTTTTGAAATTAAATTTAATTATTTGCAACAATAAAAATAAAAAATGTAAAATCTTAAACGAATTAAATTTACTTTTTAGTACTAATTTTTTTAACAGCATTTTTTTAAATTGTTTTCAGTACATAGAATTAGCTTAAAAAGAGCTTTTAATTATGTTTAATAATTCACTTTCGACGTGCAAATTTGATGCCACAATCTCCTTATTGAAAAGGTAGTCTGTTCCACCATTAAAGTCCTTCACCGAACCACCAGCTTCATTAACAATTATTGCTCCGGCAGCAACGTCCCAGGGGTTCAGAGAATATTCATAAAATGCATCGAAACGTCCGCAGGCAACATAGGCAAGATCAATAGCAGCAGAGCCAATTCGTCGCACACCTCTTGAATTGTGCATAAGCCATTTGAGAATATTCATATAACCATCAAGTCTTTTATAATCATAGTAAGGAAATCCTGTAGCCAACAGTGCGTCAGAAATTTTTTCAGTAGTACTAACAGAAATTCGTATTTCATTTAAATAAGCCCCTCCATTTTTCCAGGCGCAAAACATTTCATCCTGATTGGGTTCATAAATTGCTCCAACAACCAGTTCTTTATTTTTTAATAAGGCAATACTTACGCAATATGTTGGGATACCATGAATAAAGTTGGTTGTTCCATCCAGTGGATCGATTACCCAGTTGTATACTTCACCTTTTTTATCTGAGGTGCCCTCTTCAGCGATAAAACCCGATTCCGGAATGAGTTCGGATAAGAAATCCACTACTATTTTTTCAGCCGTTTTATCAACGTAAGTAACCAAAGAATTCTTACTTTTTGTTTCAATATCTTCAAAACTGAATTTTGTAGACTCTTGTTTAATAAACGCTCCAACTTCTTTTGATATTGAGCATACTTTTTCGGTAATTTGTTTTAATTCCACTTTTAAATTCGGTGTTTGATTCTTTAGAATTGGTTAAAATATAATTTTACCAATGAATTTATAATATTCGGTATGATTTTTTCCATCTTTTGTCGTGAAGTTATTTGAAAAATCATTTTTTAAAGGCATTTTTATATTAAATCAAATACTATGATAAAAAGGATATTGTTTATTTCACTGTTATTTTTAATCCATCTCTTTAGTTCTGGTCAAGAGCTCACTCCAAAGCAAATCATTAAAAAATCAGAGGATAAAGTTAGAGGAGGTGAGCAGGCTTACACTGAAATTACAATAAATATTGTTCGTCCAAAATGGAGTAGAGAAATGAAGTTAAAGTCCTGGGCAAAAGGGACGAATTACAGTATGATTTTAATTAGTGCTCCGGCACGGGATAAAGGCAGTGTTTTTTTAAAAGCAGATAAACAGGTCTGGAGTTATATACCCAAGTTTAATCGAGTAACAAAGTTACCCCCGGCAGCTATGTCCCAAAGTTGGATGGGCACAGATTTAACAAATGATGACTTGGTTAAAGAGTCCAGTAAGGTTGATGATTTTAAATACAGTTTACTAAAGGATACAGTCCTGGATAGTTTAATGTGTTACCAAATTGAATTAATACCCAATGAAGGGACTAATATTATATGGGGTAAAATCAAGTTGTTTATCGATAAAAAGGATTTTATTACTTTAAGAAGTGAAAATTACGATGAGGATGGTGAGTTGGTAAATGTCTTAAAGGCCTCAGAAGTAAAAGTAATGAGTGGAATAAAAATAGCTACTAAACTGGAAATGATTCCTTCGGGTAAAAAAGGAAATAAAACAATTATGAAGATTGATAAGCTGGATACCAGTCAGCAACTAAACGGCTCATTTTTTACTAAACAAAACATGCAAAGAGTTAAATGATTTATCGCACGATACTATTAATATCATTATTGAGTGGATCCTGTATGGGACAAAACTCTCTATTATGGCAAATAACCAAAGAAAATGTAAAGGATACCTCGTATTTATACGGTACAATACATTTAGCAAATAAAAAATATTTTCACGTTAATTCAAAAGTTCATGAAATCAAGAAAAAGGTAGATGCCGGAATTTTTGAAATTGTTTTTGAACCCGATTCAATGGCTTTTATTGCATCATCTTTAAAAGCAAATCCTGGAGAAAAATTGGAGGATATATGCTCTGTCGAAGAACGAACTGTAATTTTCAATTATTTTAAATCAAAACTTGGACTTCAAAAATTAGTAGTAAATCAATTTAAACCCATCGCTTTAACTACTCTTCTTTTTCAAATTATACTCCCGCCAGATACAACAGGCGCAATTGATCAACTTTTGCAAAATGATTTTAAAAGAATGGGTAAAACCGTTGCAAGTTTGGAATCCGTTCAAATGCAACATGATCTATTATATGGTTTGCCCATAGATTTTCAGAAAAAAGAATTGCTGGATGCTGTTCAAAAAGAAGATAGTCTGAAAACTGCGTTTTATCAAATTGATTCAGTATATCGAAATCAAGACATTAAAGGGGTAGCAATTCTACTGGATGATCTTAAAAATCATAAATATTTGAGTAAGGAGCTATTAAATGATTCAAGGAACATCAGAATGATTCCTAAAATAGAACATCTATTGACTCAACAATCCAATTTGATTTGTGTTGGTGCAGCTCATTTATCGGGTAAAAGTGGATTAATCGAATTATTACGCCTTAAAGGGTATAAAGTATCGGCAGTACTGTAAAATCTTTTAATCGTATAAACTTCAAAGCATTAATTGAGTTAAATCAATTTTATCCTTAAAAAGGTAATGATGTATATACTGTAAACAAACCAAGAGCAATTAGCCCCCATGAAATCAATGTCCTGATTTTGTCAATTATACTTCCGCTGTATCTTCTGGCCCCTTTTTTTAGTAAATATGTGAATATACCGAACCAAAGAAAGTCACCAATTATAATGCCAACAGGAAAAAGGATGAGATTGTAAAAGTTGATTTCAAATTCAGGAAAAGCCTGACTCGTCCAGGTTTTAGCATTATAAGCTACCCAACTCCAAAATGCAATAAAACCCGGATTACTTCCACATAAAAAAAAACCTTTAGAAAAACTGGCTGTTGAAGATTTTAAGAATATATTCTTTTTAATTTCGATCTTTTTATCTGGATTGTGCTTTCCTTTGAATTGCTGATATAGACCGATTCCTCCTAAAACTATAATTACAATCCCTCCAAAAAGTCCAATTCCGGTACCTACAATTTCGTAATCACTGAGAAATTCTTTAAACCCCCAGAATGTAAGGTATCCAAATATGGAATCGATAATAATTACCCCGCACAGAAATGGGATGATTTTTATTTTTTTTTTGCTTAAATAGTTTTCTGCAACAAGAAGATTAATCGGTCCGAGAGGGGTTGATGAAATTATTCCGAATCCAATTCCAATTACTAAAATGAATCCTAAGAATAAAAAAAAATTCATCAAATATTTTTATTGAAGTGGTTCACCCATAAAAACCTGGTCACCGATTTTATTTTTTGTGACTGGTATGGGGCTTGCGATACAACAGGTAGAGCCCAGTAAAAATGTAGCAATTTCTTTACCAGCCTCAACAGAGGATTCAATTGAAGTTTCATCACCCAGAACGATCGCACCAACACCAGGTCCTCCAACAATTGACAGATACCATGTATTACCTTCTTCATCAACAATATCAACATTGATTCGCTCATTTCTTAGAGCCGGCAAAGAAGGGTTTTTGTAGGCCCATGGGCGAAGTAATACTAAATCTCCGGGAATATGTTCAATTCGGGAAATTTTTCCGTTTACAGGAGCATGTATTCTGTGATAATTGTTATTGTGCAGAAATATATTGGAAAAGTAATATCCTTTAGGGATACCCTCCCCTGCTTCGCCAAAAATGGTTCTTAAATGTCTTTTCTGGCCTTTAACTCGAACTAAATTTAAATTATCAATATTTCCGTATTCACAAAGTAATCCTTCACAGGCCCATACATGTTCCGTTTTAATAGTTGGTGGTACTTTCCATAATCGGGTAAAGAAATCCTGAAAGTTTTTGTAGGTTTCGGCTCCACTTGCCGGTATAAATTGATCAATGTAGTTAGGGTCGGGGTAATGGGCTTTGCAATATGGTTTAATTAATTTTTTTGACCAGTTCTTATTGTAAACATCCGCATAAATTCTGCTTATCCATCTTTGAGTTCTCCCGGGCATTATGCCCCAAACGTAAATTGAAATAAAGCTAAAAAAGCTTCTCTTTAAGATTAATTTAGCAACTGCCATATTAGTTAATGTTTTTAACCTCAATTGAAGAGGAAGTTAAAAGCGTTTGCAAAGTTATAAATTTTCCGTCGCAAAAACAGAAAGAAAAGCAGAAACGGTTGATAAAAATGTTAAAAATGAAAAGTGAATAGTGATAAAACGGCTCTTTATTTTTAATATTTTTACTTTAAACCTAATTCAATTTTCTATGGATAAGCTTCATTTTTTAGTTCAATCCTTTACTGAAGAAGAGAAAAAAGGATTTGAACATTTTGTTAATCGCTTTAGGGTCAGAGAAAACAGGAAAGATCTGGATTTGTTCCATCGATTTTCACGTCCAGATAAGTTAACACAAGAGGAAGCGTTCAAAGTATTGTATAAAGGTGTAAATGAAAAAGAAGCATATCATGCTTTACGAAAAAGATTACTGGGCCATTTGATTGAGTTTATTTCCTTAAAAGAAATAAATGAACAAAAAGGAACTACTCATTACACATCAGAGGGCCTGTTAAACTTATCGACTTACTTATTTGAAAGAGGTGCTTATGAACCAGGCTGGCAATATCTTAGTAGAGCTCATAGAAGTGAGTTAAAAAAGAGTAACTATAATCTGCAGTCAAAAATATATTTGTTGTGGCTGGAAAATTGGGAGGATTATCAAGGCAATGAAAAGTTTAACGCAATATACAAGCTCTATGTTGATTCAAAAGATAAAGCAGAAAAAGAACAAAGGCTTAAATTAGCTTTAAGTATTATTAAGAGAAAAATTGAGCAATACAAACAGCAGTTAAAGGACATAAATATTGATACGATTATCAGGGATGTAACAGAGGGGCTTGAATTGAAAAAGAAAGATTTTCACTCTGTTGAAAATTTAAATTACATTACAAAAATAATCAGAAGTAGTTCATTGGTTTCCAAAGATTATGAAGGAGTAGAGTCATTTTTAAAAACTCGAATTAAAAAGATTCATAAAAAAGAAGGGCTGACTGTTTATAGTTATGAATACTGGGAGCTTGTCTATTTTTACGCTCACGCTCTGTATCGATTAAAAAAGATTCCTAAAGCAAGAGAAATACTTAGAGAAATTGATCTCGAAAAAGGTGAATTACACAAAGCAAAAAAAGAAGAGTTATTTTGTAAAATTGAGTTGCTCAAGTGGGCATGTGATTTTTATGATAATAATCTTAATGCTTCAATACATCGACTTTTGTTACATGAATCAGATTCTCCTTTTGAAAAAAATGTATCCTATGATCTGGATCGAAAGTTAAATTTAATCACTTCATTTTTTGCATCAGGTGAATATTCAAGAGGAATAGGTGTTATAAAATCCATTAAACACTCGATACAATGGATTCAAAAGAAAAAAGGATTAGAATTTCGTGTGAAATTTCAAATAATAGAAATGCTGTATTTTTTAGAAACAGGGAAAGTTGATTTAGTACTTTCAAGAATGCGTGCATTGAAGCGAATTATAAGAGAGGTTATAAAGTTGAACCCGAATTATAAGAACCTTAACATCTTTTTAAACGTCATTAACTCTTCTATAAACCGGGGCGGGTTTAATGGCCTGGAAAAAGAATTGGATAAGTTTGTGTTTACCCCTTTTAAACGGGAAAATATACAGGCAATGGCATTTTATGCTTATTTGAAAAGTAAAATTAATGGGGGAGATTATTATAAAACGTTAATTGATCTGGTTACTGTTGAATGGATTAAAGGATAGTTTTTTTGGAGTATAGTAAAGAAATATTTATTGCATTGGGAGGCTTTTTAATTATTGCCCTTTCAGCAAATCATATATCGAAATTTTTTGCGAAAATTAAGTTCCCTTTAATTACAGGGTTACTTTTAGCAGGTATTCTTGCGGGTTCAGATGGATTTGGATTAATACCTTCTGAAAATACAAGTCGTTTAAACTTTTTAAATGAAATCTCATTAGCTTTCATCGCTTTTGCTGCGGGTTCCGAGTTATATTTAAAAGAAATAAGAAGTCAGTTTAAAAGTATACTTTGGAATACACTTGGGCAGTTGGTTATAACTTTTAGCCTGGGCGTTTTAGGTGTTTTTTTAGCAAGTGAGTATATCCCCTTTATGGTTGAAATGAATTTTGCTGAAAAAATGTCTGTAGGAATATTAATGGCTACTATTTTTGTGGCTCGTTCACCATCTTCTGCAATTGCGGTTATAAATGAATTAAGAGCCAAGGGACCTTTTACAAAAACATCTATTGGAGTCACTGTTGTAAAAGATGTTTTGGTTATTGTTTTGTTTGCAATTTGTTTCGCTTTAGCAAAAACATTCCTGAGTGGAGAGCCATTTAGTTTACTTTCTTTGGTGTATTTATTAATTGAACTTATTGTTTCTTTTGCTTTAGGCAGGTTTTTAGGAATTATAATAAAGTGGTTTTTTAAATTTAAAATGAATAAATATCTCAAAGTTACTATCTTAATTTCTTTGGGTTACAGTGTTTATCTTTTCGCCGATTGGTTGGGAGAGTTTACAGTTCAGGAGCATATATTGGGGCATAAATTTTATATTGAGCCATTACTGATATGTATTCTGGGAAGTTACTATGTAACTAATTATTCAACATCTCGACCTGAATTTATTGAAGTACTTCATCAAACCGGTCCGATTATTTATGTTGTTTTCTTTACGCTTACGGGAGCAAGTTTACAAGTTGAAGTTTTGTTTCAGGTATTTGGCATCGCTGTGTTGTTCTTTTTCATAAGATTGTCAGCTATGGTTATTGCAGGATATGTAGGAGGGACATTAGCTGGAGATCCATGGAAATTCAGGCATTTGAACTGGATGCCTTATGTTACTCAGGCAGGTGTGGGGTTGGGACTCGCCACGCTAATTAAACATGCCTTTCCTGAATTTGGTGTTCAATTTGAAACCATTATTGTTGGAGTGATTGTTATTAATCAAATAGTTGGTCCTCCATTGTTTAAATATGCATTATATAAAGTTGATGAAACTCATGAAAAGCATGAAACACCTGCTTTTGACGGTCATAATGATGCAATTATATTTGGATTTGAACCCATGAGCTTGGCATTGGCTCGACAATTGAAAAATAATGGATGGGGAGTTAAGATAGCGGCCATGCGAAAAGCAGATGAGATAGAATCAGTAGATGATATTGACATTGTATTTATGGATTCCATATCACTGAGCTGTTTAAATAAACTGAATCCCAAAAATGCCGATACTATGGTTCTTATGCTTTCTGACCGAGAGAATTACCAATGGTGTGAGTTAATCTATGAGCAAATAGGAACAAAAGAGATTGTTGTTCGAGCCAGTGGTGATCGATATTACGCTAAAAAATTCAAAGCGCTTGAGGCATTGGTGGTCGACCCCAATTCGGCAATGGTTAATTTAATGGATCATTTTGTTCGAAGTCCAAATGCCACAAGTATATTATTAGGAATGGAAACTGATCAGGATGCTGTAGATATTGAAATAAGAGATGCTTCTATCCAAGGATTAGCATTAAGAGATATAAGGCTTCCATCTGATATTTTAATTTTGTCAATATCCAGAAATGATCAGATGATGATTACCCATGGCTATACACGATTAAGATTAGGTGATATCGTAACTATTCTTGGTTCACAGGAAAGCATTGATAAGGTTGGATTGATGTTTGGTCCCACCTAAAAAATCCTAATTAAGTTTTTAACTTTTTCAGGATAATTAACAATTCACTTGTTGAGATATAAAAAATACTTCTGTCTAATTTAAATGTACTATTACCTATTTTTAATTTATGATTGAATCTGATGTTTCATTAAAAAAATTCAACACATTTGGAATCGATGTGTCTTCCAGGTTATTTAGCCAGGCTGAAAATGAAGACCATGTTCGTAATGTGATTCAATCAAATGCGTTTAAAACAAATACTTCATTAATATTAGGAGGAGGATCCAACTTGTTGTTTACAAAGAATTTTGATGGAATTGTATTGCGAAATAATATTCACGGAATTGAAGTAATCGAGGATACGAAAGAACATGTTTTAGTAAAAGTAGGCGGAGGTGTTGTCTGGCATGATTTTGTTCTTTACTGCATTAAAAAAGGTTGGCATGGAGTAGAGAATTTAAGTCTTATTCCAGGTAATGTAGGGGCAAGTCCAATGCAAAACATAGGTGCCTATGGAGTAGAAATAAAGGAGGTCTTTTATGAATTGGAGGCCATTCACTTAAAAACAGGAGAAATACATTATTTTAACAATTCGGCTTGTAAGTTTGGTTACCGGGAAAGTATTTTTAAAAATAAATTGAAAGGCCAGTATTTAATTTCAAGAGTGATTTATAAGCTATCAAAGAGAGCAAACTTTACTATTTCCTATGGTGCAATTGAAAAGCAACTGGAAACTATGGGAATAAAAGAGTTGTCTGCAAAATCAATAAGTGATGCAGTTATAGCCATTCGGCAATCCAAACTTCCCGATCCAAAAAAAATTGGAAATTCAGGTTCATTTTTTAAAAATCCTGTTGTAACTAAAAGCAGTTATGATATCATTAGATCCAATTTTCCAGATGTCGTTGCATACCCGGTAGGTAAAGATTTAATTAAGCTTGCTGCTGGCTGGTTGATAGAGAAGGCAGGATGGAAAGGAAAAACGTTTGGTAATTATGGAGTCCATAAAAATCAAGCTTTAGTTTTGGTTAATTATGGAGGTGCATCAGGTAGAGAAATATATGATTTATCAGAAGAAATTTTAGATTCAATAAAAGAGAAATTTGGCGTTCAACTGGAGCGAGAAGTAAATATATACTAGTTAAAAGATGGAAAAATTAGTAGAGTTAAAATCCGTAAAAGCATTTCATAGAAAGAAACAAATTCTCAAAGGCGTTGATATTTCAGTGCAAAAAGGGGAGTTTGTTTATTTAATAGGAAAAACGGGAAGTGGAAAAAGTTCTGTGCTTAAAGTACTTTATAAAGAAATGGATATAGCAGAAGGTGAGGGGGAAGTCGTGGGTTTGAATTTGAAAAAGCTAAGATATTCGCAGGTTCATAAATTAAGAAGACAATTGGGGGTAGTGTTCCAGGATTTTCAATTACTTCCAGACAGAAGTATAGAGGAAAACTTGCTTTTTGTCATGCAATCAACAGGTTGGCGAGATAAAAAAGCTATGAAAAATCATGCGAAAATTACTCTTGAGCAAGTAAATTTACCAGACATACTTGATAAATATCCGCATCAGTTATCGGGTGGTCAGCAACAAAAGGTAGCTATAGCAAGAGCCATGATAAACTCTCCTAAAGTAATTTTAGCAGATGAGCCCACAGGGAATTTAGACCCTGAATCTTCTCATGAGATAATGAATTTGTTATCTGTTATTTCAAAAGGTGGAACAGCAATTATTATGGCAACGCATGATATGGACTTAGTCGAAAATTATCCTGGAAGAGTTTTGAAATGCGAAGAGGGACTCATTTCAGAAGTTCAACCTTCGGTATATGAATAATATTACAGGTCTGCTGGGTATAAAATACCCAATTATTCAAGCAGGGATGGTTTGGTGCAGTGGTTGGAAATTAGCATCAGCAGCATCTAATAACGGTGCTTTAGGTGTTCTTGGAGCCGGGAGCATGTATCCTGAAGTACTTAGAGAACACATTCAAAAGTGTAAAAAGGCTACAAAAAATCCATTTGCTGTAAACATTCCGTTATTTTATCCTCAGATTGAAGAACTTTTTGAAATTCTTTTCGAGGAAGGAGTTAAGGTTGTTATTACATCTGGCGGAAATCCCGGACTTTACACACAAAAAATGAAGAAATTGGGTATCATTGTGCTTCATGTGATTGCCAATACAAAGTTTGCTAAAAAAGCTGAGGATGCAGGAGTAGATGCAGTTATAGCAGAGGGGTTTGAAGCTGGAGGTCATAATGGAAGAGATGAAACAACTACCATGTGTCTGGTTCCATCAATTCTTCAGCATGTATCCATTCCCGTTGTCGCTGCGGGAGGTATTGCAACAGGTGAAACAATGTTGGCTGCAATGAGTTTGGGTGCGCATGGAGTTCAAATCGGAAGTCGATTTGCCATTTCAAAAGAATCCAGTGCCCATGAGTTATTTAAGTCCTACGTTGTAAATTCTAAAGATGGAGACACCGTATTAACATTAAAAGAATTAGCTCCGGTAAGAATGTTGAAAAATGATTTTTACCAGCAGGTTTTAGCTCTTTATCAAAAAGGAACATCGAGGGAAGAGCTCTCCAGGTTACTTGGCAGAGGCAGGATAAAAAAGGGTATTTTTGAAGGAGATGTTCATGAGGGCAATCTGGAAATTGGACAGATATCTGCAGTTATACAGTCAGTAGAGAGTGTGGCAGATATTATTCGAAAAATAATTACCGACTACGAATCAGCAAAATCAAATCTATTTTCATTTAATGATTAACTACAAAAAGTATCAACTCGATAATGGTTTAAAAGTCATTCTTCATCAGGATAAATCCACACCAATAGCTGCAATTAATTTAGCATTTGATGTTGGAGCTCGGGATGAAAATCCAGATATGACAGGTTTAGCTCACTATTTTGAGCACCTCATGTTTTCGGGAAGTAAAAACGCTCCAGATTACGATGTTCAAGTTCAAAACGCAGGAGGTCAAAACAATGCTTTTACCACCAATGATTATACTAATTATTATATAACTCTACCTAAAAATAATTTGGAATTGGCCTTGTGGTTGGAAGCGGACCGAATGTTTCAATTAAATCTGGATAAAAAAAGTCTGGAGGTCCAACGTCAGGTAGTTATAGAGGAGTTTAAACAGCGGTATTTAAATCAACCTTATGGCAATAATCTAGCACAGCTAAGAAAATTAACCTACAAAGACCATCCATACCAGTGGTCAACAATTGGATTGGAAATAAGTCATATTGAAAAAGTAACCCTGGAAGATGCCAAACATTTTTACCAACAGTTTTATGCCCCAAACAATTGCGTTTTATCGATTTGTGGAGACATTGATTATGAAGAGACGTTTGTGTTGGTAAAAAAATGGTTTGGGGATATACCTTCTTCTGAAATTGCTCGCCAACCTAAAATTGAAGAAAGACAGCAACTCGAACAAAGGGTTGAGACCGTTGAGGAATCTGTTCCGCTAAATGCATTTTTATGGTCTTTTAAAGTTGGTTCAAGGACAGATAATGATTTCCCCATTGCTGACCTGACCAGTGACATTTTAGGACGTGATGAAAGTTCATTATTGTATCAAAAATTGGCAATTGAGTTAAAATTGGTGTCCAACATTAGTGCCTATCTCACAGGAGATAGAGGACCAGGGATGTTGATAATTTCAGGAAAGATAAACGATGGAGTTGAATTTGAAACCGTTGAAAAAGAAATTTGGCGCATCATTAATCAACTTAAGAAACAAGGGATTTCCAATGAAAATCTTCAGAAGGTTAAAAACAAGTTTGAGACAGCGCATGTTTATGGTGAAATGAATGTAATGAATAAAGCCATGAACCTATCTTATGCAGAGCTATGTAACGATGTTGAGAACATTAATTTAGAATTAAAAGCCTATCAATCAGTTCAAACCTTACACGTTCAAACCTGGGTTCAGGAAACCCTGAAAGAAAGTACACTTAGTAAACTACATGTAATAAAATCGAGTAATGGATAGAAGTATAGCTCCCGAAATTAAAAATCAAATTGAGTTAACAAAACTCAGTGTTCAAAAAGAGATAGTGAATGGAGTTGAGGTCAACTATGTTAATGGAGGAAGTGCACCGTTATTAAAATTGGAATTGGTATACAATGCAGGTTCTAAATACCAATCACAACCATTGGTTGCTTCTTTGGCTTTTGATATTTTACGCGATGGGTCAAAAAAAATAAACGGAAAAGCATTTAAAGAATCTATAAATGGTCTTGGAGTATATTATGGAATGGATGTTTCCAAGGATTTCGGGACACTTTCTTTTTTTGTTCTCGAGAGGAATTTAAACGCACTATTGGATTTGATTAAGGAAGTTATTACTCATCCCAATTTGCCAGAAGAAGAGTTTAACCGTCTTCTTCAAAAGGAAAAAAATGATTTTATGGTGGACTGTGAGAAAACATCCTTTTTAGCTCGCCAAAGATTTGCAGAGGTTTTGTTCAATGAAAGTGAATACGGAAAAGTTGCGCACTATAAAGACTTTGATAATGTAGAATATCAGATGTCGAAGTCTTTTGTTTATGATTATATCGTTAATACTCCCTTTAAATTTTTAGTTTCAGGAAGCATTTCCACTAAATCTAAAGTATTACTCACAAACTTTTTGGAGTCATTGGAAATAAGTTCAAAAGGAACTAAAAAAGAGGCAAAAAAGTGCAACCCGAAAAAGGAACTGCATATCATTTCAAAAGATTCGGAACAATGCAGCGTAATGCTGGGAAAATTATTGCCAGGAAAAACACATCCGGATTATCATCAGATATCCATAACAAATGCTTTATTAGGTGGTTATTTCGGGTCGAGATTAATGCAAAATATCAGAGAAGAAAAAGGTTGGACGTATGGAATCCACTCGACTATTATTAATTATGAAGAAGCTACCAGTTTAGTAATTTCAGCAGACGTGTTACATGATAAAGGGGACGATACCTTTAAAGAAATAAAAAAGGAAATCACCAGACTTCAAAATGAACTGATTTCAGAAAAAGAGCTGGACATTTTAAAAAATTATTTAAAAGGGAACCTTTTGAAAGGGTTTGATGGTGCCTTTGAACAAATAGATCGCTTTTTTTCCGTTGATTCATTTGGTTTGGGTTGGAGTTACTATGATGAGTATATAAAAACACTCGAGACCATAAATCCAGAGGGGATTCAAAAAATTTCAATTCAATACTTAAAATGGGAGGATTTTGTGTTCGTTAAGGCGGGAGGCAAGCATGCATGAAAAATTTCTTTAAAAGCGAAATTTCCAATTGGAGATTAGTGTTGATCACATTAGTTTTTGTATCTGTTTTAATAATAATTATGAGTGATGAGTTGGGTTTGACAAGTCAATATATTCAGTACATCTACTATTTAATATATTGTTTCATAGTCCTCAGTTATCTGGATGTTTTTTGGAAAAAAATTAAGAAAAGAAAACCGTTAAATGATATTTTAGATGATTAAGAATGAATTTTTGAATTAAATTCATAAACCATTTAAACTAAACTGCTTATTCTTTTAATATCTGACACTGAATGACTATTTTAGCTTTTCAATTTTTTACATCTATTTTTAACAATTTATATTATGAGTAAGATTACTGTTGTAGGTGCTGGTAACGTTGGAGCAACTTGTGCTAACGTCTGCGCACACAAAGAACTGGCAACTGAGGTTGTTTTATTAGACATCAAAGAAGGTGTTGCAGAAGGGAAGTCCTTAGATATGTGGCAAACTGCCGCAGTAAATATGTATAACACAAAAACAGTTGGTTCAACGAACGATTACACGAAAACTGCAGGTTCTGATGTAGTTGTAATTACATCCGGATTACCCAGAAAGCCAGGTATGAGCCGTGATGATTTAATTGCAACGAACGCTGGTATTGTAAAATCAGTAACTGAAAACGTAATTAAACATTCTCCTGATGCAATTATTATAGTTGTATCCAATCCATTAGACGTTATGACTTATTGTGCTTATTTAACAGCTCAAAAAGCATCGAATAAGGTTATGGGAATGGCTGGTATATTGGATACTGCTCGTTACAAAGCTTTCTTAGCTGATGAAACAGGAGTTTCAGTAAAAGATATTCAGGCATTATTATTGGGAGGACACGGTGATACAATGGTTCCACTTCCAAGATTTACAAACGTTGGAGGAGTTCCTGTTACCGATTTAGTTTCAGAAGAAAAATTAAATGCTATTGTTGAAAGAACCAAAAAAGGAGGTGGTGAATTGGTAAACCTCATGGGTACATCGGCCTGGTATGCTCCAGGTGCTGCTGCTGCGCAAATGGTTGAGGCAATCGTCAGGGATCAAAAAAGAATTTTCCCTGTTTGTGCATGGCTAACTGGTGAGTTCGGACTAAAAGACGTTTATTTGGGAGTTCCTTGTGTGCTTGGTAAAGAAGGTATTGAAAAAATCATTGAATTGAATTTAACGGCTGATGAGCAGGCATTATTAGAAGAGTCTGCTGTAGCAGTTAAAGATGTGATGTCAGTTTTAACAAAAATGAACGCTGAAGCGGAAGCTTAAGTACTATAATTACTAATAATTAAAAGCCCTGCAATTTGTGGGGCTTTTTTGTTCTTCATTTTCACAGGCTTGTCGAGAAATTATTTTTTTACAACTGAATAACCACCATCAATGTGTATTATTTGACCTGTAACCCAGGATGAATTAGGCTTTAATAGAAAGGCTGCAGCTTCTGCAATATCTTTTGGATCTCCTACTTTTTTTAATGGATTATTTTCAGATTGAACTTTTATTTTTTCTTCACTATTTAGAAATCTACTGGCCAAATTTGTATTTGTTAAGGAAGGAGCAACAGCATTAACTCGAATAGAAGGTGATAATTCAGCAGCCAATGAACGTGTTAAGCCCTCAATAGCGCCTTTGGACATTGCAACTTGAGTATGGTAATTGAATCCAGATTGCACAGCAATGGTTGAGAACAAGACAATGGATGCATTACCGCTTTTTTTTAGGTTGGGTAAGATATGCTGGATTATCCGCGTCGCTCCGAGCACTTGAAATTTAAAATCTTCTATAAAATCTTCTTCTTTGAATCGTGTGAATGGTTTTAAATTAATTGCTCCAGGACAATACGCTAAACCATGAATTTCATCTGGCAGATTTTCCAGTGGTAAAACATCTTGATTAACATCAAACTTAAAATACTGTACATTTTCCCTACTCTGTATCTCGTTTGAATTGTATGTGGCAATAATATTATCTCCCTGTTTTTCAATGATTTTTACCAACTCATTACCAATCCCTGAGGAACCTCCTATTATAACATAATTTTTCATTTTATTGATTTTTAAATGATGAACAACAAATTGAAATCACACCTTAAGATGATATTTTATGAAGAATAAAAATATTTTTTTTGATAGTAAATATTGATAATGAGTTTTTACTTCTTAAAACATGCATACAATAAAAAGTCACTGTAATTTTATGCTGAAATATAACACAAGTAAGCAAGCTACTTTTATATTTGTTATTTAATACTTGAAAAGTTATTTATAAAAATCAATAATATACTATGTTAGTTGAAAGAAAATGCTCAGGCTGTGGTGTTTGGATTTCAACGGATGTTTGTCCAAAATGTGGTTTTGATTCAAACCCAAAGCGAGTTCGGGTTCAAAAAATAAGAGACGTTAAAACACAAAAAGAATCTGCAGAACCCGAAAAAATAGATCTGGTTTTAAAAAAGTGGAAAAACACAAAAAATCCAATCCTTAAGTTGACTTATTGGTTTGGATACTCTATTTGGTTTGTCTACTTTTCTATTTTATCTTTTATTGCTTTTCTAGTTGCATGGCTTCCAGGCTAACTTTTTTGACATACCATATTTTACATATATTGTTTACTGCTTTATACGCCTGGACTTTGTATGTGAAATTTCATATCCCGAATAAGAGTTTTTTAAACTATTATTTAGCGGATTTAATCTGTATGCCTATTGTTTTTTATTTAGTTGAAGCGATATTCAGAATCTTAAAAATTAATTTCAGTTTATCCATAACTAAGATTATTTTTGGTGTTCTTTATTTCTCATTTCTTTTTGAATTTGTGCTTCCCCGATTTAGCAGTCGATATACAGGAGATTGGTTCGATGTTCTCATGTACTGTATGGGAGGAGGGGGATATTATGTGATTAATAAAATATTAAACCCCTACAGTATAAACCGAATGAGTTAAGTGAATTATCAAATCGATGAATTCAGGATACAACAACTTTATTCTTAAAAAATTATAAATCGGTAATGTAAAAGGTTTTTTCTGGAACTATAAAATCATTTTAAATGATTTTTGCAAAACGATTAAAATTTGCTGATATTAAGCTTTCGTTTAATCGAAAAAATAAAACAATATGAGCATCAAAAATTTCACTTTGGTTTTTTCTTTGCTTTTCAGCCTTATTTCTGCGGCTCAAACAAATCATACAATATCTACTTCCGGTATGTCATTTTCGCCATCACAATTAACAATTGAAATTGGTGACACGGTAACATTTATAAACACGGGCGGTTCTCATAATATCAATGGGACTCAAGAGACATTTCCGAATAACCCTGAGAGTTTTGGTAATTCTGTTGGTTCCGGGTGGACTTACAAACATGTTTTTTCAATTGCGGGAGAGTTTGATTTTCAATGTAATCCTCATGCTAATGCTGGAATGAAGGGAAAAGTAATAGTGCAAAGCAATACTTCTGTTCAAGGTCGAGATTATGCATCTCATTCAAACATATTCCCTAATCCATTTCAAAATTCAGTATTCGTAAAAGGTTGTAATGGAGGAGAGGTTTATTTATACAGCGTAATAGGTAAGTTGGAAGTTAATGAGTTAATAACTAACGACAATTATAAATTACTAACAGATGAACTGCCTGTTGGAATTTATCTATATAAAATAATAAATGCCAATAAGGAAACTGTCTCGGGAAAATTGATAAAAAAATAACAACAGAGTTAAAATTTGTTGTTCTTTTTTAGACGTTATACCATATTGATAGTGTTTTACCTAAGTTTATTTATTAGGTCTTATTTGTTTTTTTCTGTAAAAACATAGAGCAATAAGTGAGTTTTCTTTTTTGAGTTCAATTCTGACGGGCCTGTATAAATGTAATTTATTTTTAATTCAGGGTGATTATCCTTGAAAGTATTAATGGTTTTTTCCCAAACTAATTTATCTGCGAGGAAAGGGAAGTTAAACTTGAATACGCCTGAAGCAACTTCTTCTCCGGTAACAGGAGAATCTACGTTGGAAAACGTTTTGTTGGAAAAGTCAACTATTGAAATGGATGTAATAATAGTAAGAACAAAACCAATCAATACGGTGAATTTAAAACTCCTGGAATTTTTGAATGAAATTGCATGATCTTCGGAATTTGTAACGTATTTAAACAAAAACCACGAAGCAATTAGAATCAGCCAAAATAAACCGTGCTCTAAAAGCTGAAATCGATCGCCAAAAACCTGGTCGGCAATGGAAAACAAGCTAAATAATATCATAGATGCGAAAACAGCTCTGAAAAACCATTTTTCTGCGATATTTCCTTTTTTCTTTGAGAAGTTGATAATTGCCAGTAAATAAAATACAAAATTAATCACTTCCAAAGCAGAGACAACAGCTAAAGCAGAAGTAGCAAAAATTGGATTTTTAAGTCCAAGGGATCCGAAAAATTTAACAAATAATGCAAAGAAATCTTTTCCAACCCATAAATTATGTACATCTGGTATGATTTTATCCGCTACACTAAGTCCCCAGAAAAACGTCCAGAAAATCAGTATTGAAAAACGAACTATTGCTCTCTCCTTCATTTTTTATCTTCAGTTAAAATGTAAAAAATTAAGCCATCCGCTTTCTTTAATCGAAGTGGATTTGGTACAGTGTAAATGTGATTGATAGATTTTTCAGGGTATTCTTTTTTAAATCTATCGATAGATTTTTCAAAAACAGTACTACCCCCTAAAAATGGAAACGAAACTTTGTAAATATTTTCACCCACTTTTTCGGCATTGAGAGCGTCTGTTCTGCGAGAAAAGTAATTTGAGTTGTAGTTGAAAATAGAAATACTTGTTATAGAAACCAATAAAACTCCTAGAAGAGAAGCTGCAGCCAATTGCTTTTTATCCAATAACGGTTGGGGAGACGTGTTTTTATTCAAGCGTATAAAAGCAATCCATGAGAAAAGGGTTAAAAACCAGAATAAAGTATGTTCGAGAAGTTCAAATCTATCACCAAAAATATGGTCACCAATTGAAAAGACTGTGAAAGTAATCAACGTAAATAGAATCCCCGCAAAAAACCAGGAACGAGACGACTCTTGTTTTCTCTGTAAAAAATGAATTAGAGCTCCAGCGAAAAAAACAAAAGCAAAAACTTCGAGTCCTGCAGCAATAATCAAGGCTGCATCGGCAATTATTGGTGACTCTAATCCTGCCGAAGCGAAAAACTTTTGGAATTGAGCAAATCGGTCTCTTCCTACCCAAAGGAATAAACTGCCACCAATAAACTTATCAACGATATTAAAAAGCCAGAAAAGTGACCAGTAAAATAATATTGCGTATCGGATAAGTTGATTTGTAGGAACTTTTGTTCCATGCTCTTCCTGCATACCGGAAATATTAAGGTTATTATTTGATTGTCTTTTACAGAACCTTAAGCTTCTGAAGCCTCTTTTTCTCTTCTTTTTCTGGCGTCAATGAAACTTTTAACAAAGAAAACCATAGCCATTACGGTACTGATAATCATCACAAGAACTCTACCTATTGCTAAACCATCGCCTCTACCTAAAGCGCCCATTAAAGGTTTTATCAATCCGAATAGGATCACTAAAGTGAGTAAAACTGCTATATGAGCAATTATTTTATTTTCTTTTTTAACTCCATAATTCATTCCTAATAGAGCAACTCCTATAAATGCGGGTATTAAGGCCGTTATAGAAGGTGTTTCTGATGATAAATACCCCCAAAGAGGCAAAGTAATTAAGAGTATTGCGTTTATTAAACTTGCTGTATGTGCTTTCATGTTAAATAGGATTATTACGATTTGTTTTGAAATATATTGCAGAACGAAAATACCTTTTTTTTGTTTTAAAATGAATTTGTATCCGAATTTTGTGAGAAGTGTATTTTTAATACTATTCTCTCAATCCATTGATATCGTATTTAGAAAAGAACTCCCAAATGAGTTGCCCCGTATTTTGTCCATTATAGTTAAGGTCAAACCACTCGTGCCCGCCCTGATTGATTTTATAATGTTCAACCGAAACACCGTTGTTTCCGTTAGAATAGTATTCATATTCAATGGAGTTGCCTCCAGTGGTAATGCTATTTGAATAGGGAACACTATCGGTACTGTTAAAATTTCTCCAAAAAGCTAAAGTCGATTCAACAGAAGCATACTCGTTATTTCCAGCATAGGGAATAACTCCGTCCGATGTCCCATGAATCATTAAAACAGGCATGGGATGATCAGGAGTATTGTCGGTTTCCAGCATAGTACCGGATACAGATGCGGCAGCGGCAATTAAATTGCTTTTGTGGTTGGCCAAACCAAAACTCATCATACCGCCATTAGAGTATCCACACGCGTATATTTTTTCTGAATCAATGACATAATCATTCAAAAGTTGTTGAATTAACGCCTCAACAAACCCAAAATCATCTGCATTACTTTTGTTTTCAGGGCTTGGTAAAGAAGGGTTCCAATGGGAGTATCCATTCATTAATGACCCTTGTGGATATACTAAAATAAAACCTTCTGTGTCGGCAAGTGATCGCATAGAGGTATATGCTGCATATTCACTAAAATTACCACCAAATCCGTGGAAGTTTAAAACTAACGGGGCAGCAGAAGCACCATTAAAACTTGAAGGAAAGTAAATCAAGTACTCCCTTGAAATACCATTATGCACAATGGATTGAATTTCTGAAGAATAGTCATAATTGTTTTCCGGAATACAACACTCTTTTTTACGACATCCCCAAAAAAAGAAAACAATTAA